>OLWA01000020.1_pt1 | contig 191699 bp, 162 predicted proteins | sample 1673251 | NCBI WGS metagenome assembly OLWA01 (sample SAMEA3178937, study PRJEB25190) | human gut metagenome | biome: human gut; feature: human-associated habitat; material: faeces | place: Austria | collected 2013 | reverse complement strand
TCGAACATCAGAAACAGTCTGGGCATATTATAGTTCTTGGTGTGGGAAGTTTGAGATACTAAAACTTCCCACAGAAAAACTGCGGTATCACAGCTTCTCTGTGGGATTTCTTATACTCTGTCATTTTATTGGTTTTTCAAATGCGAAACGCTTCTAATATACATAAATTTTTATTGCGGATGCTTTTGCCTTCACGAGAAGTGTCCGGTAAAGTGTCTTCTTGCCGGAAGGAACCACCGCATAACAACCACTCTTTACATAACGGAATGCATTGCTTTTGATTGTCGTGATCTTCTTGGAATTGACAACGACTGCCTTCAGCTTTTTACAATTCTGGAACGCTTTTTCCCCAATCAGGTTTGTTTTGGCAGGAATTGCCACCTTACGCAGCGAGGTACATCCGCCAAATGCCAGCTTCTTAATGGTCGTAACACCACTTCCGATGGAAACCGAGGTCAAAGAGGTCATACCGCGGAATGCACTTTTTCCGATATAAGTAACATTCTTTCCAATTTTTACAGAAGTCAGCTTCTTATTGTTTCGAAAACTTCTCTGATTAATCCCGTTCACAAGATATGTAACTCCCTGCCAGGTAATGGTTGCCGGAATCGTAATGCTTGTCTTGGCCTTCCCTGCTTCACTGAGACCTCTGACCTTTACTGCCGGCTTCGCAATTCCATCTGCAGCCGTAACAATACTGTAAATAAAGTTTCCCGCACTGAACTGATCTCCCACTGCAAGAGCGGACGGAGTCGTGGTAGTCACGGCAGACGGTGTTGTTGTGGCTACAGCGGAAGGTGTCGTAGTGCCGGCCGGAGCTTCAGTTATTCCAGGCTTGTCTGTCTGTGCCGGCGTTTCTGCTACATCCGGAATCTGTGTCACTGCCGGTGTGGTTGAAGGCTTTGTTGTCTCTTCTCCTGACGCATCCGATGGCTCTGGACTTTCCGGCTCACCCGGTATCGCAGTCTCATCCGGCACCTGGGTGACTGCCGCCGTGGAAACCGGTGCCGCCGTTACCTCCTCTGCTGTATCTGATGGATTCTCACTGATTTCCGGTGATGCAATACTGCTGCCCGTACCTGTTTTTACTACTGCTGTAGAACCCATATTTTCAGCCTTTGCCCTATATGGCATATTTCCGGCTCCCACACCGGATAAGATCATTGAAACACTCAACATTAACGCAACTGTTTTCTTATTCATGATAATTCCTCCATTCGTTTTTGATACAGCATATATTAATGTGGGGATGCGTCACTTTCCCGTCAGTTTTGTGACATTTTTTCCTCACTTTTTCGTCATAAAAATGGCAGATTTTTCTAGTCATTTCGGACAAGCTTTGTTATAATTGATATGTAATGCAAATTTCATATCAATCATTAAGGAGGTAACCATGAAAAAGAAACTTATGGGGAAATGGTTTTCCTTTGCTCTGGTTCTTGCAATGCTGGTATCCCTTTTGGGAAACTCTTCCGCATCTGCAGCCAAAGCACCGAAAATCAGTAAAAAACAAATCACTGTAACTGTTGGCAAAACCGCCAAAGTCACAGTGAAAAATCTGCCGGCCGGTGCAAAGGTCACCTGGAAGTCCAAAAAAACCAGGATCGCATCTGTGAAAAACGGCACGATCAAAGGAGTATCTGCCGGCAAGACAACCGTCATCGCCAAGGTCGTATACAAAAAGGCCAAAAAGAAAGTGACAAAACGTCTTGTGGTTCGTATTACAGTCAAGAAGGCCGCCGCATCTGCAGTGCAGACAAAGCAGCCATCCGGAACAACAGCTCCTCAGACAAGTGCCGCAGCAGCAACGGTTCCATCACAGACTGCACCGGCATCTAACGTCACACCTGCTCCATCACAGGCTGCACCTGTCCAGACAGCAGAAGCAGACGTCACAAAAGCTCCGGTACAGTCCAGAGAACCCGGCAAGGCTTACGGCGTCAATGATTCCAATCTGACCGACGAGCACTTATCCGCCAACGGTATCACCACAAAGGATAACGGGCTTATGAGAAGAAACCTTTCCGCACAGGATATCACTCCGGTCATGGGACTTGGCTGGAATGTCGGAAATTCCCTGGAACAGACCCTTGCCAAGAGCTGCACCTCCCTTTCGGAGTCTGAGCAGGCAGCACTGACTCCGGAGCAGTGGGTAACCGGTTATGAGACCAATGCCGAAAATGTTGTTTCTACCCAGAAATTATTTGACGGATTAAAGACATACGGCATCAATACCATCCGTATCCCGGTTGCATGGACCAATATGATGGAAGTGGTAAAGCAGCCGGACGGCTCTAACTATTACAAGATCAGCGACGCCTATTTCAACCGTGTGGAAGAGGTGATGAACTACTGTCTGAACAATGAAATGTATGTCATCATCAACATCCACTGGGATAACGGCTGGTGGGGCATGTTCGGCGACAAGGATGCGACAGTCCGTGCCGAGGCCTGGAAGAAATACAAAGACATGTGGACCCAGATCGCCACAAGATATCAGGAATATTCGGATCATGTTATTTTCGAGGGTGGTAACGAGGAGCTCGGAGAGCGTCTGAATGATGACTGGACCGGTGGCAGCACCCAGACCGGTACTCTCACCAAGGAGGAAACCTATGAGATCGCCAACAAGATCAACCAGACCTTTGTGGATACAGTTCGTGACTGTGGTGTCAATACGGATGGAACCACCAATAATAACTATGACCGTTTCCTTCTGATTCCTGGTTACGATACAAACCTGCATCAGACCTGTGGGGATCAGTATTCTGACAAGGTAAAACAGAATAACGACAAATTAACCTATAGCATGCCAACGGATCCATCCGACAATGGCATCAGCAAACTGTTTGTTTCGATCCATTATTATGATCCTCTCGGATGGGGCATCGCAAAATCCTCTGCATCCAGCTATGAAACACCGAAGGGCACTTCCAAGTTCCAGGACACCTGGGGTTCCGATGCAGATTATGCAGCAATGCAGGAAGATTTCGATGCCGTAAAGACAGCCTTCACCGATAAGGGCTACGGCGTTATCTTCGGTGAGTTTGGTGTTGTTTCCGTCAATAAGGATGGCATTGCCGATTACTTCCGTCAGTTCTTTAAGAGCTGTAAAGAGGATGGTATGGTTCCTGTCATGTGGGACGAGGGAACCTATGTAGACCGTTCCGGCAAGGATAATGCCAAATGTGCTTATTTCGTATATGACGATATCGGTCAGGTATTCGCCGAGATCAGCGGTTCTACACCAAAGATTTCCAATTCTGCCATGAAGCTTACCACTCATACCGGTATCCCTGCCAATCCGGTATCTGATAATCAGGATCCCCTGGTTGTAGCGACCTGGGATGGCGATTTCATGAGAAATACAACCACGTCCGCATCCGTAGATCTTGACGAGATCCGCTCTGTCTTTGGGGATCAGTTTATCGGAAAATACAACAATAACAACGTCGGAGGTTATTGGAATCCCGGAACGACTACCATCAATGACAAATTTGCCGGGATGACGCTGGAGACATCCTGCTCCAAGGAATGGTGGCATGCACACTATCAGTTGAGCGACTGGAGCAAGATTGAAAAACCATGCGTCCGTATTACCATGCATGACGATGAGATCAGCCAGTCTGCTGACCTGCAGTTAGTATACACCGATCCTTCCATCATCGAAAACGAAACCGGTGCCTCCTGGCGCTATGAGAAGGATTTTGCCCAGGTTGTTTACGAAACCGACGAAAATGGAAAAGTACTCACCGACGATAAGGAACGTGCCATTGTAAAGCGGGACGCTGATGGCAATATGGTACTGGCAGATACCGCCTGGATCGGTAAGGTATTAAATCTGGATAAGGATGCTTTAAATGCTTATCCGGTGCTTCTTCTTACCTCCAATAATTACCTTGGTGTTGACTTTGTGAAGGTGGAGATCTGCGATGGCGCTTATAACGCTGACGGAACTCCGTTTTCTTCCAAAGAATCCAAATAATTCATCTAGTTAAAAAGCAGAACAAAAGCCCTCCTTTCCGGCAGCGACAATTGCCGGAAAGGAGGGCTTTTATTCATATATGATTAACGAAAACTTTATATTACACGTGCAAAGTTTGTGTAACAAAAAAATAATATAATCCCCAAAATTTAAGAATATCTTAAAGATTATGATAAAAATATATGGTATTCTGTAAAAGTAGTGTGGATAACTGGGGAAACATTGTAGAAAAACACACAGGAAATTTCAGAAAGGAGGGGGAACCTTGGAAAAACCGGAAACAGGTAATAAAGGGGAATCGCGCAAGTGCGTTATTGATGTCCGGGATCTCTATAAGATCTATCCCATTGGCAAAAATGAAGTCCGTGCACTGAATGGTGTGAGCTTTCAGGTATACGAGGGAGAGTTTTGTGCCATTGTCGGTGCATCCGGCTCTGGAAAATCGACCTTGCTGAATATGCTTGCCGGGCTGGAAAAACCCACAAAGGGGCAGATCATGGTAGCCGGCGAACGCATTGATAAGTACCGGGAAAATCGTCTGGTGCAGTTTCGCAGGGAAAAGGTTGGATTTATTTTCCAGTCCTTTAATCTGATCCCTACTATGAATGCGGTAGAAAATGTGGCATTGCCACTGGTGTTTCGTGGCATTTCCAAAAATGTCCGTCTGAAACGGGCACAGAAGATGATCGACCTGGTTGGTCTTAAGAAATACCGTTTACATAAGCCGAACCAGATGTCTGGTGGACAGCAGCAGCGTGTAGGCATGGCGAGAGCACTTGTCTTAAATCCAAGCATTGTATTTGCGGATGAGCCGACGGGTAATCTGGACTCCAATACATCTGCGGAGATGATGGAACTGATGCGTCATGTGCTCAGTGAGCGGGGAAAGACACTGGTAATGGTTACACATGACAATGATCTGGCGGCTCTGGCTGACAGACAGATACGGATCAAGGATGGTAAGATCATTGAAAATATACAGGAATGATCAAAAGGGGCATCCGGAATGATTTAGAAAATGGAGGATAAAATTTTGAAAAAGAGAAAGTTATGGATGGCGGCATTGCTGAGTCTTGCAATGGTGACGGGCATGGTACCGGCACACAATGTGAAAAATGCGTGGGCAGCCGGTGAGGGGGATGATCAGATCACCACAGGCGGCCAGCAGAGTGATGATGGGATGCAGGGTGAGGTTCTTAATGGAAATACGGCAGATATCAGCATTTCCAATGTAAGTGTATCCGGCAGCAAAGCGGGTGGAAAGGTAACCGTTTCCTTTACCGTAACCGGTAATAAAAATGACAAGAAGCATTATGATATTGAAAATATTGAAAAGGTATATCCTGTTTTAAACGACAGCTTTCCGTTTATCATGGATAATGAGGCATACCGTGTCACAAACGGCAGTGGCAATTCAGTAAACTGCAGTTATACCTTCCAGGCAAAGGATAATCTGGATACGGCTTATTACATGGCGGGATTTACCGTTGTTTACACCAGAAAGGCAGCCGATGGGAAGACCACAGCATATGACAGTGAGTATTCCCTCAACAAAAATATCAGCGTGAAGCTGACCGGAAAGCCAAAAGCAACCGAAAAGCCGGAAAAGAAACAGGAAACGGCAAAGGATGCAGACATTTCCCTGAAAATGAGAAATAATCCATACGGTGTTTATGGTGGAAGCTGTGGGGTCTCTTTTGTGGCATCCAGCCAGAAGTATGCGATTAAAAGTGTTGTGCCGGTCATCGACAATAATTTTCCGTTTGAGAGTACCACGGATGCCTATAAGGTAGTTCGTTCCGGAGGAACCAAAAGTCTTTCCTGCAGCTATCGGTTTAAGGTAAAGAATAATGTCTCCACAGGATATCAGGGTGTGGTATTCCGGATCGGATATGTGAAAAACGGTCAGAATCTTACCGAGGACAAAACGGTCAATGTGGAGCTGAAGGGCAAAGAAAAAAAGAAGGCAGAGGCAAAGGCAAAGGGCAAAAGCAGCACTCCACGAGTGATGGTGTCCGGTTTTACTACGGATGTTAAGACAGTTCATCCAAATGCCAAGTTTTTACTGACATTGGAGCTTCGCAATAATGCAAGTCAGACAGTACATAATATCAAGCTTACCATGTCTACAGAGAATGGCGAGTTTCTGCCTCTCAGCGGAGCAAGTACCGCATATCTGGACAGTATTGCGGCAAAGTCCACGGCGAAGGTGTCCTTCTGGATGAAGGCGGCAGCGAGCCTTGGCTCAAAGTCTTATCAGGTGACGGTCAAGACAGAGTATGAGGATGGGAAGGCAAACGGCTATAATGCAGAGGATCACGTTTCTATTCCTGTAGTACAGAAGGATCGTATCAGCCTGACAGAGATTACACCACCGGATATGCTCAGTGTCGGTGGCACGGGAGACCTTTCCTTCTCCATCAACAATCTCGGGGGAGGAACATTAAATAATGTTTCTGTTATCTGTAAGGGAAAGGATATTTCCTGTGAGAAATCTTTTGTGGGAAGTATTGCAGCGGGAGCTACAGGATATGCGACGGTCACATTAAACGGTGATCAGGCAACAGCAGAAGATAGTGATGGATCTTGTACGATCATCATAAAATATGAGAATGCTTCCGGTCAGACCCATAAGTATACAGAAAAGACCAACGTATTTGTTACGGAGGACATGGGAGATACTGATATGCCGGCTGATGGCGGTATGGATGAGCCACAGGTTAAGAAAGGGATTCCTTTGGCAGCAAAGATCGGGATCGGAGTTGCCGCTCTTGTGGTCGTTGTAGTAGTAGTCCGCGTGATCGTGAAAAAGAAACGCAAGAAAAAAGAAGAGGAGTTGATGGACGATGAGCTTCTATGATCTCATGAGCATGAGTCTGGGAAATCTGTGGCGCAGAAAGCTGCGGACGATCCTGACGGTGCTTGGTGTGCTGATCGGTACGACCTCCATTGTCGCCATGCTCTCTCTTGCGTTTGGAATGAAACAGAGGATGATGGAGCAATACGAAAGTATGGGGTCGGTAACACAGATCACTGTCAACGGAGATGGCGGCATGGATTCGGGATCTTCCGGTGGTCAGTCGGATACCGCAACAATGCTGACAGAATCCAATATGAAAATGTTTCAGGAAATGGAGCATGTAAAGTCTGTGCAGCCGCTGCTTTCCTTTGATGGTAATATGACCTGCGGAAGATACAGCGGTTATGGCAATTTGATCGGTGTGGATCAGAGCATGCTGGATTCCCAGGAGCTGGAAAAAGGAGAAACTCCGCAGGCGGGAAACTCAGGAACACTTCAGGTGATCGCAGGTAATCAGATCATTACAGGATTTGGTTACCTGCAGGGGGAGGAATATGTGGATTATTATTCCACAGGAGAACTACCTCCAATCGATCTTATGAAGCAGATTCACCAGTTCCAGATATATAATGATGTGGCAGATGCGGATACCGGCAGTCAGGATACACCGGCAGATGATTCCGGAGCGGACAGTTCCGGGGACAGTGATACCTCCGGGGACAGTGACAGCTCCGGGGATGATACGGCGGCACAGCCGGCGGAGGATAATTCCATGCTCAATTTCCGTATGAAGATTACGGGAGTTATGGCGGGCGGTCTGGAAGAGTACAATAATTACAGCCAGAGTCTGCTGGTAAATATGGATGATCTGAAGAGTTACCTGACAAAAAACTTTGGTAAGGGCAAGATTCCGGGACAGCCAAAACCGAACGGGAAGCCGTTAAATGAGTGGGTATATACGACATTTATCATTGAAGTGGATCAGGCAGATAATGTAGAGGATGTCATGAAAAGTATACAGGATATGGGATTCTCTGCAAGCAGTAATAAAGATCTGATCGATTCTGCCCAGAAGAGTCTTCAGATTGTCGAACTGGTGCTGGGCGGCATCGGTATGGTGGCATTTCTGGTAGCGGCGATCGGCATTGCGAATACCATGATGATGTCTACCTATGAGAGAACCAAAGAAATCGGTGTTATGAAGGTGCTGGGCTGTGATATGAGAGATATTCAGAAACTGTTTCTGGCAGAGGCCGGTTTTATCGGATTGATCGGAGGGCTGGTCGGCCTGGTAATGACATATGGCATATCAATTGTGCTGAATCATTTTACCGCAAATATGGACGGGATTAATGGAAATATTTCCGTGATTCCGTGGTGGCTGGCATTGGCAGCAGTTGCATTTTCTACGTTAATGGGAATGATCGCCGGATATTTTCCGGCACGTCGTGCCATGAAGCTGAGTCCACTGGCTGCGATACATACCGAATAAATAGCGAAGAGCACTTCTAAATTTAGTTCTGTTTGGGGGAGGTGCCGAATAATTTTTTCCAGGCGCGGTAGAAGGTGGAGTAATTGTGAAAGCCGCATTCATAACATGCCTGGGTGGAGGGCATTCCTCTGGCGATATATTGTCTGGCGAGAAGCAGGCGTTTTGTGGTGATGTAGGATCCCATACTCCGGCCGGTTTCTTCCTTGAAGGAATGCATCAGATAATATTTGCTGACAAAAAAACGATCTGCCAATATGTCTGCTGTGAGATTTTCCTGCAGATGCGTGTTGATATAGTCAAGGCACTCCAGGATCTTGGTGTTGGAGGTACTTGTCTCCAGAAACTCCAGATTATCGGAGATGGCAACACGGTTCAGATGGATCATAAACTGCAACAGTAAAAGGCGCTGGGAAAGCTCCTGTGCATACTCCTCCGGGTGTTCATAGGAATTTTCCAGTGCTTTTATCGTATGATTGAGGGCACTTCCTTTAAAATATGGAATCCGCAGAACATGGGCGGAAGCGTCGGCGGCAAGGGTAAAGCATTTTTCCAGATCATAGCCAGCTCCGCTGTACTGGGAAATAAACTCAGGAGAAAGGTATAGGATGATCCGTTCATAAGTAGACTCGGAATGTATGACCGGACGGTGGATCTCACCGGCACGTACAAGAACCAGATCATAGGGGGTTAGCTCATAGCTTTTTCCCTCGATGGTATAAGTGACATCTCCCTGAAGGAAGAGCAGGATCTTGTTGAAATCATGATAGTGAAAGGAAAAATCCTTTCGGGTATTATCTTTGAGATGAAAAAATTTAAAGTCGCTGTTGAGATATCCGGTTTTCAGATGTTTGTGAAAACCGGATATTTTCGGATCATTCTTATAATTCATAGTTATAACCATTCCTTTCGAAGGAGATAATGATATGGTGCACAAATGGCTGTCTTTCTGTGCTGATAGTATAACGCAGCCGTGGAAGGATGAAAAGTCTGAGATAAAAATTTGTTATGAAAAAGGTATGTAAAATCTATTGACCGAAGGGCTGGAATGTAAGATAATAAGGGCGGATTATTATATGAGGAAAGGAATGGAGAAAGGAATATGAGAAAAACAAAGATTATATGTACACTTGGACCGGCAACAGATTCGGATGAGGTGATCGAGCAGCTTATCAACGAAGGGATGAATGTTGCCCGTTTCAATTTCTCTCATGGTTCCCATGAGGAGCATAAACAGAGAATGGACCGGTTAAAGAGAATACGAAAAAAATGTGATAAGCCGGTAGCGATCCTTCTTGATACAAAGGGACCGGAGGTTCGTCTGGACACCTTTAAGGATGGAAAGACCTTGTTAAAGCGGGGACAGAAGTTTACCCTTGTCTGTGGAGAAAAGGTTGAGGGGGATAATGATCATGTGGGAGTGACATACGATCATCTCTGTGAGGATGTGTCGGTGGGATCGCCGGTACTGATCGATGACGGTCTGGTGGAATTAGAGGTTGTAGCGATCGTCAGAAACACCATTCAATGTGTGGTTAAAAATGAGGGCGTCGTATCAGACCACAAGGGCGTGAACCTGCCGGGAGGTCATGTAAATCTGCCTTATCTCAGCGAGAAGGATCGTTCTGATATTTTATTCGGTATCAAGAATGATGTTGATTTTATTGCGGCATCCTTTGTGCGGACGGCTTTTGATGTGAAGCTGATCCGTAATCTGCTGGATGCCAATGGTGGCTCTGCCATCAATATTATTGCAAAGATCGAGAATGCAGAGGGAGTTGCCAATATAGACGAGATCATCCGGGAATCCGATGCTATTATGATCGCCCGTGGAGACATGGGAGTGGAGCTTCCGGAGGAAGAAGTGCCAATTGTCCAGAAGATGATCATTAACAAGGTCTATGAGGCAGGCAAGCAGGTGATCATTGCGACTCAGATGTTAGATTCCATGATGAAAAATCCTCGTGCAACCAGAGCGGAGACGGCGGATGTGGCCAACGCCGTTTATGACGGTACCAGTGCGATCATGCTTTCCGGAGAGACGGCAGCAGGCAAGTTCCCGGTAGAGGCGTTAAAGACCATGGTGCGTATTGCAAGCCGTACGGAGCAGGATGTGGATTATCAGAAACGTTTTTACAGCAGAGCCAGACAGGCAAATCCGGATGTGACGGATGCCATTTGTCATGCAACCTGTACCACGGCCTATGACTTAAATGCCAGCGCAATCGTGACAGTAACAAAGTCCGGCCGTTCTGCGAGAATGATCTCCCGATATCGTCCGGCATGTGATATCATTGCGGGCAGTACATCCAAAAAGGTGTGCCGCCAGCTTAATATGTCATGGGGGGTTTCGCCATTCCCGGTGGAGGAGAAAAATGATGTCTTTGAATTGTTTGACCATGCCATTGAGGTGGCAAAGGCACATGGTGTTATCAAAAGCGGAGATACTGCGGTTATTACCTCCGGTGTACCGGTGGGAGTTTCCGGAACTACCAATATGATCAAGGTGGAAACGGTGCGGTAATCTATATGAAATGGAGAGATAAAACCACATTAACATAAAACAGGCAGGATCATTTTAAGAGATTTTCTTAAAGTGATCCTGCCTGTTTTGTTCTTAAAAGCTGTTGCTAATTTAATTAACTCAAACTTCCCACACCAGAAACAGTTTGGGGGTATTATAGTCCTTGGTGTGGGAAGCTTGAGTCATTAACAAATATTGCTAATCTAAGCAAAAGTCTTAAGCCGTCTAATTCTGTTCCGCCTCATATGCCTCACGGACGGCCTTTGCCAGCTGATCGCCACAGGAGGTAGATTTGAAACCGCATTTAATGCCCTTGACCTTTGACTCGATCCAGTCCACGGTCTGTCCGTCTACCAGACGGGATACCGCCTGGAGATTACCATTGCATCCTCCGGTAAAGGATACATTGCTTATGACATCACCGTTGATATCAAAGTGAATTTCAGAGGAACAGGTTCCACTTGTTTTGTAAACGTAGTTCATTGTAAAATCTCCTTTATCTTGATGGGACAGGGGATGATGTTGCAGGAACCCCGTCTCATGTTATTGTGATCGTAGTGATGATACCGCTTTTTCCATTACTTTGTCAATAGAATCATTAATAACCAGATCCGCCCTTTCGTCAGCAGGGGTAGAGGTCTTATTGATCAGTACCAGATGCTTCCCATGGAAATAATCGATCAGACCGGCAGCGGGATATACCACCAGAGAGGTGCCTCCGATGATCAGGGTGTCGGCAGCCTGGATCGCCTGGATGGACTTGGTGATCACCGTGTCGTCAAGTCCTTCCTCGTAAAGCACCACATCCGGCTTGATCATGGCGTGGCACTTCGGGCAGAGAGGCACTCCCTCGGACCGTAAAATGAAATCGGCATCATAAAACGTGTGGCACCGGGTGCAGTAGTTGCGTAAGACCGAGCCGTGAAGCTCGTAAACCACCTTGCTGCCGGCGGCCTGATGAAGTCCGTCGATATTCTGGGTGACGATGGCTTTTAACCTGCCCATTTCTTCTAATTGTGCCAGTGCCCTGTGGCAGGCGTTTGGTTTGGCATCCGGATAGACCAGATTCTTTTTATAAAAGGCAAAAAATTCCTCCGGATAACGTACAAAAAAGGTATGGGATACCAGCTGCTCCGGGGTGAAATTCTGTCCGAGTTTCTGGCTGTAGAGTCCGTTGGAGCTGCGGAAATCCGGGATGTTTGATGCGGTGGAAACGCCGGCACCGCCGAAGAAAACGATGTTATCGCTTTCCTGTAAAATATCTGTAAGCTGTGAGATCTTTTCGTTCATCAGCAAGTCTCCTTTCTGTTTTTAAGTGTAGCATATTTAAAAGGAAAATAAAACGGTTGCATTTTTTGAAAATTGTGATATTCTTATAAAAGATAAAACGTTGAAGAGACGAGTACATGGCGTGCGTGATTCCAGAGAGAGGCAGACCGGGTTCATCGGTTGCTGTGACTGCCTTATTCACAAAGCGATGGAAGACCAGCTCTGAGTGGCTTTAATACAGCCCGGCCGACACCGTTACCGTCACAATGAAGGTGAGATCAGAGATGATTAAGCTGCATGCTCCGGTGATATGACCGGATCCGCCAGGATAAAGGTGTATGTCATTATGATCCCACGAACGAGGGTGGAACCGCGTATGAATTTACGCCCCTTCTGACATGGTATGTCAGAGGGGGCTTTTTTGTTTGCATTTTACCAGGAAACGTCAGGTCTTCTTCTGACAAAGGATTCAATGACGGATCTTTGGCGGGCGCTGCGCCGGGATTCGTAAAAGGCGGCAGCGCAGAAAAGAGGGAAATCATGAAAGTAACATTAAAAGATGGCTCCTTTAAGGAGTATGACCAGCCAATGTCCATCTACGATATCGCTCTTGATATCAGTGAGGGACTGGCACGTGTAGCATGTGTGGGAGAGCTTGATGGTGAGGTCAAGGACCTTCGTACTATTGTAGACAAGGATTGTACCTTAAATATTCTGACCTTTGATTCCGATGCGGGTAAAAAGGCATACCGTCATACCTGTGCCCATGTACTGGCGCAGGCGGTGAAGAATCTTTATCCGGATGCGAAGCTGACCATTGGACCTGCCATTGACAATGGATATTACTATGACTTCGATATGCCAAGTCTGGACCGTGATGCACTGGATGCGATCGAGAAAGAAATGAAGAAGATCATCAAAAAGGGAGACCGTCTGGAGCGTTATACTCTGTCAAAGGATGAGGCGATCAAGCTTATGACAGAGAGAGACGAGCCATATAAGGTAGAGATGATCGAGGAGCATCCGGATACCGATGAGCTGAACTTTTATCAGCAGGGCGATTTCATTGAGTTCTGTGCAGGACCACATCTGATGAGCACCAGGCCGATCAAGGCATTTAAGCTGACATCTTCTTCCGGAGCATACTGGAGAGGAGACGAGCACAATAAGATGCTCACCAGAATTTACGGTACCGCTTATACGAAGAAAGCCGATCTGGAGGAGTATCTGGAGTATCTGGCGGACATTAAGAACCGTGACCACAATAAGCTTGGCCGTGATATGGACTTGTTTACAACTGTTGACGTGATTGGTCAGGGACTTCCTCTGTTTATGCCAAAGGGAACCAAGATGATCCAGAAGCTGCAGCGCTGGATCGAGGATCTGGAGGATAACGAGTGGGGCTATGTCCGTACCCGCACTCCTCTAATGGCAAAATCCGATCTTTATAAGATCTCTGATCACTGGGGTCATTACAAAGAGGGAATGTTTATTCTGGGAGAGGATGATGAGGACGAGAATGGAAACAGCGTTTCCGGCCGCGATATCTTTGCTCTTCGTCCAATGACCTGTCCGTTCCAGTATTATGTATATAAGGCACGTCAGAAATCATACCGGGATCTTCCATATCGTATGGGTGAGACATCGACGCTGTTCCGTAACGAGGATTCCGGAGAGATGCATGGTCTGACCCGTGTTCGTCAGTTTACGATCTCTGAGGGACATCTGGTATGTACACCGGAGCAGATCGCTGATGAGTTTAAGAACTGTGTCCGCCTGGCAAAATATTGTCTGGAGACACTGGGACTGGAAGAGGACGTTACCTATCGTATGTCCAAGTGGGATCCGGAGCATCCGGACAAGTATCTTGGTGATGCTGAGGAATGGGATCGTGTAGAAGGTGCGATGCGTGAGATTCTGGATGATATCGGTATGAAATATACAGAGGAGGCAGGAGAGGCTGCATTCTATGGTCCAAAGCTTGATATTCAGGCAAAGAACGTGTACGGAAAAGAGGACACCATGATCACGATCCAGCTGGATATGTTCCTGGCCGAGCGTTTTGATATGTATTATATTGATCAGAACGGTGACAAGAAGCGTCCTTATATTATCCACAGAACCTCTCTTGGATGCTACGAGCGTACTCTTGCATGGCTGATCGAGAAATATGCAGGCAAGTTCCCGACATGGCTTTGTCCGGAGCAGGTTCGTGTACTTCCAATCTCTGACAAGTATATGGACTATGCCCAGAGCGTACTGGCAGAACTGAAAAAGAATGGTATCGATGCTACCGTGGACGGACGTTCTGAGAAGATCGGTTACAAGATCCGTGAGGCACGTATGGATAAGCTTCCTTATATGCTGGTTGTGGGAGGCAAGGAGGAAGAAGCAGGTCTTGTTTCCGTCCGCAGCCGTTTTGCCGGAGATGAGGGGCAGAAGCCACTGGCAGACTTTATCAATGATATCTGTCAGGAGATCCGTACCAAGGAAATCCGCAAGGAGCTTCCAGAGGATGAGAAGAAATAAGAATGGAAGAATTGCGTTATTAGTATGCGGTTAAGTATCAGTTGAGGGAAAAATATCTTTTGACCCTTGCATCATAGTATGATTAAAAACGGATATTTTCATGTTGATCGTGAAAATATCCGCTTTTTTTTGAATAACCGTGAGCTGTGTACTCCGAAACGTCAAAAACGACGTGAAAATGTAATAAAAAAATGCAAATTTCAAATTTCAAATTTTATGACATTATTTTGCCGGGGTATCGTTTGCGTAAACATTAGATACGATGTATAATCGAGAAATGTAATGGGAGGAGTTCTGAAGAACGAAACGATAAGCGGCAGGAGGAAAGATGGATGAATGATGAAGAGAAGAAAAATGGAGTGGATCAAAACCATTGTCTTGCTTCCGGCTGCAGGCTTCATGGAAGATATGTGACAGAACGCGTACTGGGCGAGGGTGGTTTTGGAATTACCTATGAGGGATGGGATGAAAGTCTGAATATTCAGATTGCGATCAAGGAATATTTTCCGGTAGGAAAAGTGTATCGTCAGCGGGAGACCAATGAAGTAATCGCATTTAACCGGGAATGTGCCATAGATTTTAAGCATGGATTAGACCGTTATGTGCTGGAAGCAGATATTTTGTCAAAGTTCTATCAGGAAGAAGGTATTGTATCTGTCAGAGATTTTTTTCAGGAGAACAATACGGCATATATTATTATGGAGTATCTGGATGGGATCACCCTTCGAAAATTTGTGCAGACCAACGGGCGGCTTTCCATGGATGATGTGAGAGGAATTGTTCATCCTATTGTTAAGGCAATGGGAATGGTGCATCGGGAAGGAATCCTGCATCGGGATATCAGCCCGGACAATATTATGATCACCCTGGATGACAAGGTGAAACTGATTGATTTTGGGTCAGCCAGAGATTTCTGTTATGAACCGGAGAAAACAGCGACGGTTATTTTGAGACAGGGCTTTGCTCCGATCGAGCAGTATCAGGCACATGGAGAGCAGGGAACCTGGACTGATGTTTATGCCCTGTGCGGAACCATCTATTATCTGTTGACGGCTCAGGAGCCGCCGGATACTATGGAACGGATCATTGTAGATCGTCTGAAGCCACTTTCGGATTATGGTGTTATGCTTCCGAGATGGCAGGAACAAGCAGTTATGAATGGGCTGGGAATCTACCGGGAGAACCGTTACAAGACGATGGAAGAAATGTGGCATCAGATTTTTGAACCGAGCCGTAATCTGAAATGGTATCTTCAGGTATTATATAAGCCTCATGAGCGCATGTGGAAACGGGCGGCAGCACTTTTTATGACAATAATGACGACCGGGGCGGTGGGAGGCGGTATACTTTATGGAATGTCCGGGGGAGAAGGTAATGGAGAGGCGGGTGCCTCAAAGCTTAGAACGGATCTGCAGGTTGTTTCAACAGTCATTCCGGAGTATGTTTCACGAGAAGGAACCGAAAGGGTCACAATACCAAAGGTGGAACACATGTCTTTGGCAAAGGCCAAAAAGATATTGAAGAAGCGGAAACTGAGCTGGAAAGTGAAGCGTCATTATCACAATAAGATCCCGGAAGGAAATGTGATCCGGCAGGGACAAAAGCTTCAAAAGGATTCCGATGGAAATGATTATATAAAATTGACGGTCAGCAAAGGGAAAAAGCCGGTCACGCCGACAAAGCAGCCTCCGAGACAAACCATAGAACCGTTACCGGTATCACAAAACAAAGTGACAGCGGCACCAAAAACGTCCGGGAAAAATAACCGGAAGGATCATTTTCGGGTCGATTCCGGGGAATCAGAAGAATTTATACCGGAACAGTAATGATAACAGGAGCAGCAGTCTGAAAAACAGGATGAATGGAAGTGGGGATTAACATGTTTGAGGCAGATCATGGCATATTAAGGGTGATGTGTAAACGGGATATGATCGATATTCCGATTGAGAGCATCTATTATATTGAAAGTGACGGACGTAAATTAAATATTCATCGTTCCGATGAAATATGCATTACGATATATGGCAAATTAAATGATATGGAGCAGGTGTTGGAAAAGGCATGGCAGAAACAGGATGAGCATCGAAACAGGTTTCTGCGGTGCCACCAGAGTTATCTGGTGGGAGAACGGCATATTCAGGGAGTGTATCCGGGATATCTGCTGGTACAGGGCAAGAAGATTTCAATCACCCGTAAATATGCTTTAAACGTGTCTCAGCGTCAGGAAAATATTGTGAATGAGATTAAAATGGCACATAATGAGGACAGCATCGGGATTATTAAGGGAGTCAACGGAAAATATCAGGGGGCAGTGATCACAATCTATCCCAACAAAAAAATATGGATCGGGAGAAATCCGGAGCAGTCGGATATTGTGGTGCAAAGCGATGATGTCAGCAGAAAGCATTGCTCTGTGACATATCTGGGACAGAATCAGGGGTATCTTGTGGAGGACTGTTCTCAAAATGGTACATTTGTACTGGGAGGACCGCGTCTGCGGCCGGATGAAGAGAATAAAGTTCCGGAGGGTGTGCCGATCTATCTGGGCTCTCAAAAAAATATATTTCAATTAATGTAGAGAGGTGAGATTTCAATATGTTATTAAAAGCATGTGGAAATGGTCATTTTTATGACGGAGCAAAGTTTTTGGAATGTCCGCATTGTGCGGGAGGACTGACCAGAGAAAACTTTCAGGATGAGGAGATGAACCGCAAAAAAACAAGAGAACTGGATAAAACGAAGCGGCGAAAAGGTTCGAGACAGTATACGGCAGGATGGCTGGTGTGTACCAGCGGGGCTGTCTGCGGTCATACATATCCCTTTTATGATGGGGAAAATATTGTGGGGATTGGGAGATCGCTGGATATTTCCTTTATTCCGGATGCGGTGGGAGAGGAAGAAAGGTATTTTACGCTGATCTGTCATTCCGCAAAGGATATGTATCAGATCGTTGTTCCGGAAAAAGGTCAGCCGGTCCGTCTGGATGGAGAATTGCTACCTGCGGGAAAACACCGTCTGCAGGTGGAACAGGTGATTCAGACAGGGGATCTTTCTTTCCTGATGGTGGCATTTGATGTCAAAAAATACAAGAAATAAACAATAAAATGGCAAAAAATGGAAAAGATGTGTAAATTTGACATTACACATCTTTTTTTGACGTTTCGTAATCTGAAAAAACAATAAGGTGATAACATGGTAATGACTCAGAAAAAGGAGTGAAGAAAGAGCGGTAGTTAAAAAGAAAGGGACAGGGTAATAGTATGCAAAGAAAAAAATGGAAACAACGGGTTTGTCTGATTTTGTGTATGGCATTATTCATTCAGAGAAATACAATGACAGAGGCTTTTTCTGTTACTTTGCCGGAACCAAAGAGTGTGGAACAGAAAATCCGGCAGAGTGAGCAGGCAGTGACAGCTTCTGAATCTGCGGTAACGGCTTCCGGCCCCGCCGTGACGATCACTCCATCACAGGAGACGGTGCTGCCAACGTCATCTCCACAGGAAACAATGATGCCGCAGACGTCTTTACAGCCTCCGGTCTCTCTCGCTCCGGCAAAGGAGCCGGAGAAAACAGCGAAACCCTCTCAGACGGATACGCCGAGTCCGTCAAAGAAACCGGTGAAATGGCTGGCTCGTCCGGGAAAGGTTCGTCATATACGGATCTGTTATGGAAGAACAAACCATCGTCTGCAGATTCGCTGGAAAAAAGCGGTGCGTACAAAGAAATATATTATTTACCGCAGTGTAAATGGGGGAAAATTCCGGCATGCAGGGTCTACGGTAAAGTGCCATTTTGTAGATAAGGGGATACGCGAGTGGAAAAAATATAAGTATAAGATCGTATCTTATCAACCGAAAGCCCGACCTAAAATGAACCACCGGATCAGTACCGTGTTCTCAACAGCCGGAATCGTAGGCACGGGACATGCCTGCTACAGTTACCGGGAAATGTGTGGTGATATCAGTCAGTTGAAGGCTGCTTATGGCAGCAGGGTTCATGTCCGCGTGATCGGGAAATCTGCAGATGGACGCAATCTGTATGATGTGATCCTGGGAAATCCGAAGGTGAAAAAAACCATGCTGGTAGTATCGAATCTTCATGCAAGGGAATATATGACCGCTCAGCTTTGCATGGCTCAGATAGAATATTATCTGAAGAACTATAACAGATCCGTATCCGGGACAGTGCCGGCAAAGATATTTAAGGACATTGCTGTACATTATGTGCCGATGGCAAATCCGGATGGTGTTACGATTTCCCAATATGGGATAGGTGCAATCCGGAGTGCTTCCCTCAGAAGTGCTTTGTATAAGATGCCTGGAGCAGGCAATCATCGTGCCTGGAAGGCAAATGCAAAGGGGGTTGATCTGAATCGGAATTATCCGGAGTCATACCGGGCAAATTATCAGACGCGTGGCAGTGAAGGGTATTCCGGTCCTTATGCGGCAAGCGAACCGGAAACCCGTGCTGTAATATCGTTGATCAAATCATTGAAGAATCAGTCAGGTCTGCGGGGCGTTGTAAATTATCATGCCATGGGTTCGATTGCTTTTGGTGGTAGCAGAAGAGCGGGAACTACCAGAAACAGGACGGCGGCAATGTATTGCAGGGCAGTGGCACTGACAGGATATGGTTCATCTGCCGGGTATGCTGCCGGAACGCCGACAGTGGGGAATCTTCGGGAGTATCTTGTAAACAAACAAAATATTCCGTCCATTACCCTGGAGATCGGACTGGGAAACTGTCCTGTCAGCAGCAGCCAGTTTCCTTCGGTATGGCACAAAAATTATCGTTTAGTACTGGAAGAGGCAAAGCTGTTAAAATAAACAGCCGGAAAGCGAGGTTGTGTCTGCGTACACTTGGGCACGGCCAGCAGCATTCAATGAAAGTGTGCAGAAATGAGGATGATTATGAAGAAGAAATTATTAATGGGAATGACAGTTGTAATGATGATGACTACAGTCGTGATGGGAAATGCAAAACAAAGCAGTGCGGAACTTCGTTTCCGGGATAAGGGGGATTGGTGTATTCCGCAGGGACAGGTGATCACAGAAGATCAGTATATTCTGATGAATGGGAAAAAGTTTATCGAAGACAGCAATAAAGTCAAATATCAGTCTGCAAACGCTTCCATTTTAAAAGCGGTAACTGTAAAAAGATATGAAATGAAGAGAAGGGGATTTAAGGCATTAAAGACAGGAACCACAACGGTGACGGCAAGTTACAAAGGGAAAAGGGTAACATGCAGGGTGAGAATTTTTTCCGGATTTCAAATGCCTACAGTAAAAATTAAGGCTACCAGTAAGAAATATCAGGTTAGTATTACAAATCCCAATAATAGTACTATTACCGTTGATAAAAATAAGGTAATATTGGATTATTTTGGAGAAAGTGGTGGATTTGGATATGGCAAGATAGCTGGAGGGCATTCGATACAGATTCCGGCACATGCTGCAAAGTCGTTTTGTTTTGTGACAGACAAGGGCGAATATTGCAATCCGGACGCTAGCAGGATTGGTATAAATTATAAAGGATACAAATTTACGCTTAGCCTGCCGGGAAAGAAGGGGAAGGCTAAGTTGGAGAATCCGACATGGCTTGACCTTAATTTTTAATTAAGATATTGATGGAATGATAAAAAACTGATACAAAACGGTTTAAAAACTGAGCGTGTGAGACGGCACTATTAAAAATACACTTGAACTTCTTTATAACATGTGTTATAAAAAAGTTGAGGTGATTAATTTGGAGTATAATTTTAAACAAGATATGAAGGCGGTACGGAAAATACTGATGATGACGCAGGCTGAATTAGCAGAGATTCTTGGCGTAACGCAGATAACTATATCAAGAAGTGAGCAGGGAGAAAATTTTTGTGGATTTTATGTCATAAAATAAGGCAAATAGACAGAAAAATTGGAAAAGGTGTGTAAATTTGACATTACACATCTTTTTTTGACATTTCATCACCTAAAAGCACAATAAGATGGTAGGATGAAAGCATCTGAAAAAAGAATTAATCAGTTTGGAGGTAATGAGATGGAAAAGAAAAGGATTCAGACAAAACTCAGGAAAGGAATCATACTGCTGGCGGGGATATTTCTGTTATCCACCGGGATTTCCGGTCCGAAGGCGGAAGCGATCACCAGCGATGACATGGACGGCTATGTCAAGATCACATCCGTGGAGGACATGAATAAGTTTATTAAGGATGTGAATAAGGATGAGAGCGGATTTCAGAATAAATATGTCTGCCTGATGAATGATATCAAGTATGATAAGACCGTTAATAACTTTCAGCAGATCAGCAAATTTGCGGGAACATTTGACGGAATGGGGCATTCCATCAGCGGGATTAATATGACAAGTCTGGCAGTATTCGATAAAAGATTTGATGTCGCTATGTTTGGGGAAGTGACATCGTCCGGTCTGATTCGCAATCTGGAAATCAAGGACAGCGTATTTCGACAGGAAGCAAGCTATCTTTATGGGTATGAAAAAAGTGCTGTATTTGCAAATGCAAATAGTGGAAGCATCAGCCAGTGCATCGTAGCAGCGGATACGACGGTTGAATATACATCGAGCAATGAGAATACAAATTCGGCCGGATTTGTCAATGATAACGATGGCTGGATTATGAATTGCGGTATGGAAGGGACGATACATGCAATCAACAAGCCGGCAGGAATCGGTGGAATTGCTTATGAAAATAGTGGGAAGCTCCAAAACTCCTATATGACAGGAAACTTAGATTATGGATGTGCATTTGTATACAAAAATGATGGTGTGATTGAAAATGTATATCAAGCTAAAGATAAGTCAGGTACATTTCAGTGGTCTGTATCTCAGGGGAATGGAACCGGAAACAGTTATTATTATCCTGCGGAATATAAAAATGGTGGACTGTCATCGGATAAACTGTACAATGGAAGTGTCCCTGTTGACAACATGAAGAGCAGCGATTTTGTGAAGCAGTTGATCTCTACCAAGGGTGACAGTAGAAGCAATCACGAATGGATCATCGACAGTAAGCGTAATAATGGTTACCCAGTTTTAAAGCCGATTTATACTGTTTTGCTGAACGGCGGAACAGAGAAAGGCAAAACAACAGCCGAGAATCCGTGGTACTATGCCGGAGAGACCGTCAAGATATCCGGAGAGGCCAATGCCGGTTTTCAGTACAACGGAATCAAAGTGACAGACAGCAAAGGGAATACCGTGGATACATACAAATCCGGTAATGATTACTGCTTTGTGATGCCGGCAGACTATGTGAATGTAGATGGAGATTTTTCTGAGATTAAGGTCAGTCAGATTACATTTTCCAAGGATTCTTACAGCCTGAATAAGGGATATGACATGAAGCTGAAGGCAACGGTGCTTCCGGAGGATGCCAAAGTAAAGAAGGTAACATATGTTTCCAGTGATCCGTCCATCGCAGAGGTTGAGGACGATGGCACGGTGATCGGAAAAGCGGAAGGAATGGTTCAGATCACGGTTACTGCTACAGACGGAAGCAATGTACAGACAGTGGTGAATGTAACGGTCACAAAAGTCAAAGCCAAAAACATCTGGTTTAATGCTTCCAGCCGGAAAATAGCCCAGGATGGTTCCTTTACTATCAAAACAACCTTTAAGCCATCGGATGTAGAAGATAAGAGCTTATCTTATGTCAGCACCAATACAAAGATTGCCACAGTAAATAAAAGCGGTTTTGTCAAAGGAATCCGGCCGGGAATGTGCTATATCAAGGTTACAACGCAGGATGGCTCTAATATCACAAAGAAGGTCAAGGTTATCGTTCTGCCAAAGAAGGTGAGGACGATCCGGACGAGACGAGCCGGTTCCAAAAACAGGATCGCATGGTCGAAAGTTTCCGGTGCCAGTGGCTATTCTGTATATCGCAGCAGCTCTTCCAGAGGCATTTTTCACAAAATTGATATGACCGGTTCCGGCAAAAGATATACTTACGACAAATCGGTTGATTCCGGTGTGACATATTATTATATGGTACGTGCATACAAGACCGTAAAGGGACGGATACATTACGGAAAAGTAAGCCCGGTATCGTCAGTTCGTCGATAACAAAGAAGGATTGAGTATAGTTAGAACGGAGGATTGACAGGTTGAGGAATTTATTCAAGACAAAAAAGAGAAAAGTTCTGGCTATTGTGCTCCTGCTGGTGATTGCAGCAGGAGTTACATTTATCATAGCCACATATCAGAGGAAGGACAAGCTGCAGCAGCAGACGACCGGTTTTGAGAGACAGATCAAAAAGGACGGTTTTGCAGAGATAAAAGAATATCAAAAAGCAGTGAAAAAAGCACAGACTGTATTAAAAAACGGAAACTGGCAGAAAATCTGGCTCATGACAGGCACCATGAATAAGATGATCAAAGCAGAAAAAATAGCCAAAGATCAGTATGATTCGTTGAAAGCAGATATTGCATCCTATGACCGGAAAATGGAACAGTATGCGTTCACGCAGATTGCGACATTGAACAAAACAAGAGCGGAAGCAGCGAAGGTTTTGGATAAAAAGCAGATCTCATTATTGAAAAAGTCCGATCAGAAAATATTAAAATATACGAACAAAATAGAACAACTGGGAAAGCTGACTTCTCCGGTACGGGATAATGAATGGGACTGGAGTGAGAAGGTGCGCCGCTATGGTTATTTCAATGAGGATCTTCAGGAGGAATGGACGGAGAAGGTAAAGAGTTATCATCAATGTCTGCAGAAACTGAATGAGAAAACGGTGGAGACCGCAGTGAAGGATATGACGGATGCCATAGGGGAGTACGATGAAAAATATGCACATCTATTAAAAAAACAGATGGAGGCAAATGAAGCATATGCACAACTGCTTAAAGATCGCCATGAGGAATATGACGGCTGCACGGAGCATCGCTTTCTGTTACTTGACTGTGATGGAGATGGCGTTAAGGAAATGCTGGAATATATGAAACGTGATGATTGGTCTGAGGGAGAGGAAAATTTGTATGCATATAGAGATGGAAAAGTTATTGAAATCGGAGGGATAGAACCAGACCAGGAGGATCAGTATTATCTGGATACAGAACATCATAAATTGATGTATGTGTATGATGGATTTGGTGACTCTGAAGACTATGGCATGCCTAATAAAATTGAAATATATGAGATCAAAAATGGAAAGACGGAGTTACAGGATGAGGCAGAATATGATTCGAATTGGTTTGATGATGTGGGAGAGGCACAAGAAAAATATTTATTAAATGATGAGGAGATTACGGAAGCGGATTACCGGGAATACTGTGAATCGATGAAAGAAGAGGCGGAAGCATCCTATAATAATCTGGAGTATATCCAGTGGCCTATTTCATGGAAAAAACAGGCGGAAGACGTATATGGAGATTTTATCGGAGAATTTGTTGCAGAATTATATCCGAAGATTCCGGATACAGAATTTAAATTTACGGCAAAAAGAAATAAAAAAATAAAAGTTGCACCGGGTCAATATTCAAAGGAGGATATATTTGGTGCAGATTTGGATGGAGATGGTATCAAGGATCGTTTTGTGCCGGAAGGGATTAACTATCAGGAGGCCGGGCCTGCTTTTTGCTTTAACGGAAAGCATTATGTTTCTCCGGATTCAAAATATTATGGAAATGGAGCCGGTGCAGATCTATTCCAGTTCCCGGACGGCCAGTCTGTGGTGATGATTGAATCATCCGGAGGCAGTGACTGGCCGGATGGCAGTACCCTGATAACATTTCGTAATGGAAAACCATATCGGATTCCGTGTGATGAACTATCTGAAAATCCAACCTACACTATTCTTGGTGCGGGGGAGGATTATGTTCTTCTGCAGTATCTGAATAATATGGTAAATGCAACCGGAAATTTTGTTTATGATAGAAAACTGTATTTTAAAGATGGAAAAGTAGAGTTAGGAGGTCCCTGTTTTGTATCAAAGGAGAGCCAGAGAACATGGACTGCCAAAAAGGAATTTCAGGTGTACAGGGAGTCGGACTGCATGAAAAAAGCCTTTAAAGTCAAAAAAGGAATGCATGTGACGTTCATAACATTTGAGAAACACAAAATAAAGATTAAAGCAGACAATGGAAAAATAGGATGGTTTCAGGATGTAGACCTGAATATGGAGCCGTTATTCAGAGGCACCGTATTTGCCGGATAAAAAATTTCGAAAAAATTATTCCATAAAAAACAGAGAGACGCAGGCTGCTGCACCTCTTTGTTTTTTATGGAATGAATCTGTTAATTTAACATTGAGAAATTTCCTTTTAATCTGTGGTAATCCTTTTCTTTTCCGGGAAAATGAAATTTTTTTAAAATAGCATTTGATTTTTTGGTAGTTATTTCGGGATGTGAGCCGTATTCATAACCGGTTTGGCATTGATAGGTGGTTCCGGTGAATTTATAAAAAGATACGGCATCGCAGTCAGGGGCATTCAATATAAAATATTTTTTGTTTTTATACATGCAGGGAAACCCTATCCAGGAATATATTTGCTTGTATCTGTTCTTTTTCTTGTAATAAACATCTGTAGTAGATGCTTGTCCGGTACTAAATATCGCAATAAAAACTTTTTTGTATCCATATCGTGTCCAAAGCTTGGTATTCACGAATTCAACACTGCAAGGACTGAAATTTTGGCCATTTGAATAATAATAATTTTTAATATGCTCAATGCTTTGAAATGAAAATGCCGATACCTTAGCCGTCTGCAGAAATCCACTTGTGATCAGTACGGTAATCAAAAATACAGTTAATAATTTTTTGGGAATAAGTTTCATAGATGTGCCTCCTTGGAAATGATATAAAGCATTGGGATTTTTTAAATATCCGGTATGCTTTCTTTGGATATATTGTAACATGGGTTCTGCTCTTTATTTGAAGAAATGTCATAAAAAACAGCGAAATGTCATAAATAAATGATTTGATAAACGCTAAATTACGATACACGTATGATACAATAAAGAGGATTGATGTTTTGTGAGTGATACAGAATTAGATTATAACCATTCAAAGGAAAGGATACCACTATGAAAAACCTAAAAAAATGGACTGTCCTGCTTCTATGCATGGCATTACTTCTTTAGGAAACTCCGTCGCAGCTGCAGGCGGCTGCAGGACCTTCCTTAAGCAGAACAAAGCTGACTTTGCAGGTGGGACAAAAGAAAAAGCTGACGGTGCGGGGGGAGAAGGATCCGAAAATGCAGTTACCGGTCAATGGATCCAAAGATTGCATCGGTTGGCAGGAACGGGATTGTTAAGGCACGAAAAAAGGGAAAGACCAAAATTAATGTTACGGTTACATATCCAAGTGCGCAAAAGCGGAATAAAAAGAAGCTGTGGTGCCGGGTGACTGTAAAGTCTGCCGGCAAAGGGAAGGCAAGCACGAAGCCAAGAGCAACCGGTGGAGGAAAGATTTCGTCCGTCTTTTTTGTTCCGGTGATTCCTCAGACGCCCGCAGCAGACTCCGGAACTGGTTAGACAGTGTCACCGGACATTATGAAAACGAAGCCACCGGAGGAAACAAAAACAACGGAAACTCCGTTCGTTACAGAGGCTCCGGCAGAGACCGAGAAAGCTGCGACACAGCCGGAAATGTCTCCGGATCCGTCTGCACCCATGGCAACAGAGAAAACAGTCACACCGGGGGCATCTGTGATGCCGGAGAAAAAAGTCACAAACTCTCCGGAAAAAACGCCACAGACCACACAGGAACCGCAGGCATCTTCGGAAGCGGTAGTACCGCCGACATTGCCAACGGTGCCAACGGCAACACCGATCTATTATCAGAGTCTGACAGAGGGAGGTATGATTCCATTTAGCATGGGATTATACAATAAACCGGGATATGAATGGAGTAGTGAAAAGAAAACGACAGACGGAATTAACAATTCCTTCCGAAATCGATGGAATGCAGGTCTATGAGGTGAGGGCAAATGCAGTCAACGGGGATTGCTGGCTGCAGAATTTGATCATATCGGAGGGGGTTCAGGAAATGGCGGTCAATGCCGTGACAGGTTGTGAATCCCTGCGTTATGTATCCCTGCCGTCAACGCTGTGGATCGTAGTCAATAATACAAATCGTCTGGAGGAGCGAAGAGATGCTGTGTTTAGAGGAGATTATGGCATTCAGATGGTGGAGATCGCCGATGGAAATCCCTGGTATCGGGCGACAGAGAACGGAATCTACAGCAAGGATGGCAGGAATCTGCTTTATTGGTTTCCGGGATCCCCGGTTACTTATGGGGAAGTGCCATCCGATGTGATCTGCATTGAGCCGGATGCCTTTCGGGGAAATCAGCATCTAAAGAAACTGGTTGTGCCGGATTTCGTGAAGGAGATTGGAAAAAGTGCATTCTGTGGCTGCGAAAGTCTTGAGGAATTGCAGCTCCCTAAGGAATTATCGTATTGTGGCGAGAGTATCATTACCGATTGTGATGCATTAAAGGAAATCCGCATTCGGGAGGGACTGGAGGATCTTGGAGGCAGGGTCGCCTATTGCGATGCACTGACGAAGATCTATCTGCCGGCTTCCATGAAAAGTCTGTCCGAAGGGATTTCGGAGTGCAATGCCTTAAAAGAAATTATTATTTCGGATCAGAATCCGTATCTTGAAGCAGACAGCACCGGATGCTATACGAAAGGAAAGGAGACGTTATTATTTTTGCTGAAGTCCTCTCAACTGACAGAATATACTGCACCGGATAATTTACGGGAGATAGGGGATGGGCTGTTTGAGGAGAATTGCAATTTGGTCAGGGTTGATCTAAATCGTGTGGAAAGGATTGGAGATTATGCATTTCATTCGTGTGAGAATCGGCAGAGTGTTGTTAGTAAAAACAAAATAAAAAGTGTGGGAGAAGATGCCTTTGGTGAATGCAGTAAATTAACGGAAGTCGTATTTCAGGGAACCGTAGATCAGATAGGGAGCAATGCATTTCATGACTGCATCTCTTTAAAAGAATTTACCGTCCCGGAGGGAATTGAATATATGGATGATATTCTGGAGGGCTGCAGTGCATTGGAAAAGATCACGCTTCCCTCTACGATGAAGGGGGTTTGCGATGACGAGGGACAGGACGTGATTCCGTTTTATGGTGTGACGTCATTGCAGCAGATAGAAGTGAGTGCCGATAATCCATACTTAAAAATGGAGGAAGATGCATTATACACAAAGGGTGGAAAAATTCTGATGTATTACTGTATCAATGCCACAAATGAGGTATATCATGTGGCAACCGGTACTGCAATGATCGGGGCAGGGGCATTTTGCAGATCCTATGATGAGGTGGAAACTTTGCAGAAGTCCTGTCTGCGGGAGGTGTCTCTGCCTGCGGGAGTTCAGGAGGAGTGTATTTGAGGAATGTGATTCCTTGCAAAAAATTAATTTTCCGGATAGTTTATTATCAATCCGCAAAGACGCTTTCTTGGGATGTGATCAGTTGGAAACAATCTGCTATCTCGGAACAATGCAGCAGTGGGTGAAAATGTGCAAGGCAAATAAACTTGATTCGTATGATTGGAATATGACTGTGATCAGCAACGACGGCTTGGTGGCAGAAGAGGATTACGATGACTATGATGAAGGTGAGGATGATTAGAGCCGGCTTGAAGTAGAGTTGAAGTAGATTGCAATATTTAATCTTTGATAAATGACAGAATATATGGTATACTTAACCCGGCAATGATTTTGTTTGGAAGTTTTAGTGAAGAAATGATCAGGGGGATACAGGGAGGAAGGGTTATGCATAAAACAGAGAGGAAATTTCATCAGTTCCTTTCTGTTTTTTTGTCTTTTTGTATGATATTTGCATTAACCGTGGGAAATTATGGAGATTATGTGAGGGCGGATCCGGATGATGAAAATGAGGGGAAAAGTACGGCCTCTTATGACTGCGTGTGGTTCGGACAGTATCCGCAGTCGGAAGTGCCGCAGGGATCAGAACTTTATCAGACTTTAAACGGACTGACAGAATCCTCATGGAATTCCTGCCGGGAAACCCTTTATCAGGGAAAACGATACCGCCGGATGAAAGCATATCAGGCTCATCAGTACCGGTTGGAGGACAGTGGGTATTTCCAGTGGAAAACGATTAAGAAATGGCGTTATTTTGTGTACGAACCCATCAAATGGCGGGTTTTATCCAGAGAGGATGGAAAGGCTCTGCTGCTTGCGGATCAGGCAGTGGACAGCGGACAGTATGGAGGGAGCAGCTGGAGCAGCTGCCGGCTGCGGAAATGGCTGAATACAGAGGTAAATATCAATAATTTAAGCTCCACGGAGTATTATTTCCAATGTTATGCCTTCTCAGAGCAGGAACGCTCCGCCATTGTGAGCAGGGAGGTGCCTGCGGATGATGCGGGCACGCAGAAGGTGACAGACAGTGTGACTCTGCCGGATATGTCTGAACTGACGGATACAGGGTATGGTTTTAAGGCGACGGCACAGGAGATGGATGACGCCAGAAGCTGTACCATGACAGAGTTTGCTTTTGCCATGGGGGCACAAAGCAACAATGGCTGTATGAGCGGTGCCTACTGGCTGCGGTATCATCCGGGAGAATGGGAAAACTGTGTGGGGTACACGGGGATGTATATGAGAGATCATATGATCGCTGATACCTGTTTTGATATCTGCATCCGTCCTATGCTTCTGCTGGATCTGTCTAAGACATCCTGTTATGAGGATGCCGGAACTGTTGACTTTAATCTGCCGGAAGGAGAGAGGGTGCAGGCAAAAGCATATTCCGATCCTTTGAGAGGATGTTTCCCGTATCTTTACGGGGCAGGGAAAAATGCCTGGGATTGTGTCTGGTGGGGACATTATCCGGGGCAGGAAGTCACAGGGGAGGATTCATGGAAGCTGTACCGGGAGATTCTGGCACAGCCGGAAACCGAGTGGAAAGATGATATCCTGACATTACAGAACTGTCGTTATCTACGGGCAGGGTCTGCATCAGAACGCCGTTATTTTGCGATACAGCCGGTTCGCTGGCGGGTATTGCAGCGGGACGAACAGGGTCTTATGCTGATGGCGGATGAATGCATAGATATCAGAAAGTACCGGGACAGCGGGGAAACGGCATTATGGAAGGACAGTGCACTTCGGAAGTGGCTGAACGCTTCGGATGGACTGTCTGGCACGATGTGTTCTGTTCCGGAACAAAACATGCTGCAGACGATATCCGGAGAGAAGATCACTCTGCCGGATCAGAAAAATGACAATGCGGTGAAGGTAAAAGCCAACGGAGTTTTTTCGGATTATGCGAAGGCGGTCTGGCAATGGGAAAAGGGAGCATCCGATACCCTTGAGGAAGACATGCAAAAGAATGGCTGGTGGCTTTCAGACAGTACCGGGCAGAAAACATCCGGCTGGTATGCATGCATCCGGACGGCCGGAACGAAACCACAGATCTTTGAGGAGATCTGCCCTGACAATTCTACAGAGGTGAATACTTCCGTGCGGGGCGTGGTACCGGTCATTTCAATCCCGTTGTCGGCAGAAAAAGAACTGGTGCGTGCTGGAACAACATTGGAAGAAGGAAACAGGGATGTGATCGGGACGGAAGGATCGCAAATTCCAATCTCACATCGGGAAAATGAAACGCCGGCACCGACCATGGCTGTAACGGAAGCCGCAGTAACATCATCTCCGGAAATATCAGAGGAACCTGTCCGGACTTTGGATCCGGTAACGACTCCCAACCAGGAAGAACAGACAGAAATACCGGAATTATTACAAAGTCCGGCTCCGACATCGGGGCAAATTGGAGAGGAGAGCCCTTCTCCGACCCGGATCCCGCAAAGCACAGAGACACCGGTGCCGGTATCAAGCAAGGCACCGCAAAACAGTGAAAACCCAGACAGCAGCCCTCAAAGTTCATGGATGCCCCGGCCGGTACAGGAAAGTCAGAAACCTGCTGAAAATACGATGCTCCCACAAGGCACAGAAGTTTCACTGCCACAGCAGTCTGCACCGGGCGGCAGCGGGGACACCGGTAATACATTTTCCGGAAGTCATGTAGAGGGAGTATCCCTGACTACAGGTAATAACGGGCAGGTGGTGATCCGCTGGAAAGCTTATGACGGTGCACAGGGATATGAAATTTTCCGCAAAAAAAGAAATGGAAAAAATCTCCGGATTGCGATAGTCTCGTCGAAAAAACAGTCTTATCAGGACTACGGGGCGACAATAGAGGGCATATATTATTATACCGTACGGGCGTACTACCGGGACAAAAACAAATGGTGGTATTCGGAGTATGGAACCTGGGAGCCGGTTCAGATCACAGTTACCGTGGACCGGCCGGTTCTTCGGATCACAAAACAGAAGCATAAACTGTTGTTCCGGATACGTCACGGACAAAATGCCTGTGGACTCTCTATGGAAATGAGGAAAGGGAAACGCAGATATCATCAGGTCCGCTTAGGGAGACAGAGCAGCTGGATCAAGACCGAAGGGGACAAAACAACATTTTCCATGAGGGTGGGAGCTGCAAAGGGAATTTATTCTTTCCGTATACGGACATACCGGATCATCCGGAAGAAAAAGTATTTTAGCAGATATTCCGGGAATATTAAAATACGTTTGTAACCTGTTAATTATATTAGGATGTTGGGGTGACCCCTGCATCATATTAGATTAAGGAGAAAAATATGAGAAATACGAAGCAATGGATGGCACTGCTTCTCAGTGCTGCAATGATCATGCAAAGTACACCGGCCAGTCTGCAGGCAGCGTCAAAACCAAAGCTGAATAAAACGAAGCTGACCCTGCAGGTGGGGAACAAAGCCGGACTCAGGGTAAAGGGAGGCCGTATCAAAAAATGTGTTTACCGGTCAAAAAACAAAAAGATCGCAACCGTAAATGGAAAAGGAATGGTAAAGGCGAGAAAAAAGGGAAACACGAAAATCTGTGTAACAGTGACTTATCGGGAAGGCAAAAATACATTAAAAAAGAAGCTGTGGTGTAAAGTGATCGTAAAGGCACAGAGTAAAGCAGACACGACAAAGGTAAGTCCTGAGACTTTTGTGACCGTAAAGCCGGGAGTTTCAAATGTGCCATCGCAGACGGTTACATCACAGAGTCCGGTGGATGTTTCACCATCCGGTGGAACGACAGCGGTTCCCGGTATGACAGCATCTGCAGCACCGGAGATTCCGGAAGTAACGGCAGGAATGGAACCGACGGCGAAAGCAACATTCCAGCCGATTTTGTCAGAGAAAACATCGGAGCCGGATCAAACAAAGCATCCGGAAGTTTCGAAAGCTCCGGATACGACTCAAAAGCCGAATGTGTCCACAAAACCGGACACGACCGAAAAACCGAATGTGTCCACAAAACCGGACACGACCAGAAAGCCATCGATCGAGCTTCCGTTTGTACCGGTGGAGACGCCGGATTCTTCCAAACAGCCGGAGCAGACAAAGGCACCGGGTCAGACAACGATACCAACAGAGGGGCCGACGGCAGCACCGGCTCTGACACCGCTTCCATATCAAAGCCTGACTACAGGGGGTGCGATCCGGGCTGCAAGTAATATTCAGTGGAAGGATGACCGGATCACATCAGGCCTGTTTCGGTATTATCTTGATGAAAGCGGACAAAATGCAATGATCACAGGACTTTCTTCCGAAGGAAAAAATCAGACAGAGCTTGTGATACCGGCTGAAATCGATGGAATCGCAGTTTATGCTGTACAAGAAGGTGCCATAAGTAATGCAAAGAAACTTCAGAAGCTGAACATATCGGAGGGCGTAAAAGAAATGGCAGCAGGTGCTGTTTCGAACTGCAGGGTTCTTGAAGAGGTTACGATTCCGTCTACATTACAATTTGTAGCAGAGGATGGAAAGAATCCGGCAGATCGGGGGGCTGCGATCTTTCAGAGAAGCAGTGCTCTGGTAAAAGTGGAAGTTGCAGACAAAAACCCATGGTATCAGGCAACAAAAGAGGCAGTATATAGTAAGGATGGCAAAAATCTCCTCTACTGGTTTCCGGGCAATACAGCAACCTGTGCAGCAATCTCTGCCGGTGTGTGCTGCATTGAGCCACAGGCGTTTATGGGAAATACCGTGTTGGAAAAGATCATTGTACCGGATTTTGTGCAGGAGATTGGAAGAGGCGCTTTTTATGGCTGCACACAGCTTACAGACATACAGCTTCCGGAGAAATTATTCTATTGTGGAGAAAACGCTTTTGCAGGATGCGAGGCATTAACGGAACTTTATATTCCGGAAGGAGTAGAGGATCTTGGCAGCCGGATCGAGGATTGCATTGTACTGAAAAAACTATATCTGCCGGCTTCCATGAAACAAGTATCGGCTGGAATTTCAGGATGTGGCGCTTTGGAGCAGATCATTGTTCCGGAGGAGAGTCCATATCTGGAATCAGATGCTTCCGGTTTTTACAGCAAAGGAAAACAAACGCTTTTTTATGTATTTCATGCATCGGAGCTGGAAGAGTTTATTGTACCGGATAGTTTGAAGGAGATTGGAGACAGTGTTTTTCGTGACATAGAATCATTGAAAAATATAGATTTGAAAAATGTAGAAAAAATTGGCATGTGTGCTTTTGAAGGATGCAGCAATCTGCAGACGGTTCATTTCGGAAACCGGCTTAAAGAGATCGGACAGTCCGCATTTGGTAATTGTACCGGTCTTACCGGGATTACGCTGCCGGATGGGATGGAATTAATAGAAGCAAATGCATTTTATAACTGTACTGCATTAAAAAAGATCGAATTTCAGGGCACTGTGAAAAAGATGAAAGGCAATGCATTTGGCAGCTGTACTTCCCTGGAAAGTTTTGACGTGCCGGAGGGCATTGAGTACATGGATAGTATTCTGGATGGTTGTGAACAATTGACAAAGATTACTCTTTCTTCCACTGTGAGAGGCTTCTGTTTCGGGGAAGAAGAACTGGATACAGAGCCGTTTTATGGAGTGAATGCGTTACAGCAGATTGAGGTTTCTTCTGGAAATTCCTATTTGAAAACAGATGGAACTGCTTTATACACGGCAGATGGAAAAATATTGCTGTATCACTGCGTAGGAGCAGAGCAGGAGAGCTATGATGTGCAGCAGGGCACAGAAGTGATCGGAGAAGGAGCATTTAAGGAACCGATGTTTAGTGGCACCGTACCGTCATTAAAGCAGATAACGCTTCCAGAAAGTTTAAAAGAGATCCGTGCAGGAGCATTTGAAAATTCCGGTCTGCAGCAGATCGCCGTACCCGGTAGTGTGCAGAAGATCGGAGACCGGGCTTTTAGTGGATGTTTTTTCCTGGAAAAAGTAGAGATTGACAGGGACAGCAGCCTGCAGGAGATTGGTGTGGCAGCGTTTCAGAACTGCCGGGCGATGGAAACAATTTATATTCCGGCAGCAGTGGATAAAATCGGAGACACCGCGTTTAATTTATGCGTCGGTTTATCGGAAATCACCTATGGTGGAACCATGGAGCAGTGGAATACTCTGATACCGGAATATACGGATCTGGGAGGAAGTATCCGGGTCACATCGATTATCTGCAGCGATGGCACTCTTACGCCGGAGGAGATGGGAGAATGACGAAAGCAGGCAGGAACGCCGTATTATTATTTTTCGTACTTGTGTCTGTGTGGATTCCGAAAGAGGCTGTAGCGAAGGATTTTTCCCTTCATGCAGCAATCTGTCATGGAAGAAAAGTGCAGCTTCAGTGGGACAAGTGTCCGGGTGCATCCGGGTATCTTGTTCTGCGTGGAGCAGATAAGGAGGAAAGTGGTGTACCGGTCGCAACCCTTGGAGAGGATGTTTTGGAATATACCGATACGACACTGGCACCCGGAGACACCGGATATTATCGGATCGAAGCTGTATTTTCGGAGGCAGCGGATTCAGAAACACAGGTGGTTACAAATCCGTGCAAAATATATCTGTCCGGAAAACCGGACACACCTTCGGTGAAGATTAGACAGTCTGGCAGAAAACTGAAATTTCAGATCACACATCTGACCGGAAGTGAGGCGGTATATTTATACGGGAAAAAGAAAGGCGGCAGATATCAGCTTTATTCCATCACAAAAGATTCCTATCAGATGTTTGTGGAAAAGGATACGGCAAAATTTATTTTAAAAGCACAGAGTGCCAGAGGAATTTACTTTTTTCGGATACGGTCTTACTGCATGGTAAAAGGAAAAAAGATATACAGTGCTTATTCGGAAGAGCGGAAAGTGCGTTTTGACTGAGAACATCAGAGTAGAGAGAAGCCTCCCTCTTAAGATTTCCGGCAATTGTGCCGATGTACATAACAGAGTATCCGTTGATATGGAATAAACGGAAGCAACAGACTGGAAAGGTGAGCGAAACATGAATGTAAATGATATCATAACGCAGACCACTCATGTAAGCAGGAGGAAGACCGCATTTGGAACGGACTCCTTTTTGCAGATCGGCAGACGCAGCCAGGTGGTACAGGGCGTGATCTCCAAGGTATCGGACAGGGTTTCCATCAGCTTTAACGGCACAGAGGTCTCAGTCCCTGCGTCGTCAGTACATAATGCCACGGAAGGCGAAACGAGAAGTTTTAAGATCATGGAAGTGTCGAAGGAAAGGATTGTACTGAAAGAGGTTGGAAGAGAAGCTTCTTCCGGGAGCAGGGCGATGGTCGCAACGACGGTCAGCGCATCCTCCTATTCCTTTTCTGATCATCTGAACGAGAGCGGAAAGGTTTCCGGGGCAAAGCAGCAGGCAGGACAAAGCATTGCCGTGCTGACAGGAGAGGATTATCAGAGTATGGAATCAGAGCAGGGAGCTCTGGAGGAATATAAAGCATCGGCACTTGACCGTGCGATCGAACGTCACAAGGAGAACCGCCGGTGGCAGCAGGAAAATGTACAGCAAAATATCGAGAACAGTAAGGAGTATCAGGAAACCATTAAAACGCTGCAGGAGCAGGGTGTCACACAGCTTATGGATCCGGCACAGATTGAAAATGCTCTTCGGGAGGCAGATCTTCCGGCGACAAAGGCAAATGTTGCGAAGGTGGCATCTGCGGTACAGATGACCACGATCCTGCCGGAGCTGTCGCAGGATGCCAGAGCGTATATCCTTGAGGATCAGATGGTGCCTACTATCGAAAATCTGTATCAGGGGCAGTATTCTGCTTCAGGAGCGTTGGATTCTTCTATTGTAGATGATGAAGTATGGCAGCAGCTTCAGGGACAGATCGAGGGATTGCTGCAGGAAAATGGCATTGCGTTAGATGAAACGGTGATGGCAGATGCCAAGTGGCTGTTTGCCAATGATATTGCCGTGACACCGGAAAATATTAATACGTTGCAGATGTTGAATGATATTTCAGAGAATATGACACCGCAGAAGGTGTTAGATCAGATTATCTTTGCGATGCAGACCGGAGCGGCACCGGAGCAGGCATCCCTGGATGACAGCCAGATCGTGATCGCCAGGGAAGCGATAGAGACGTTGGAGGAGATCACACCGGAGGATGTGGAAAATGCTGTCCGGGATTACGGACAGGATGAAGTGACCCTGCAGCATTTAAAACAAGCGGCAGATGTACGGAAGAACGGACAGGGTAAAAATGGAAATTCCAGACAGGTTCCATTTGATGCAGAGGAACCCCGGAAAGCGGATGCGGTACCGGGGGCAGATCGTGCTGCAGTTACCATGACACAGTGCCAGTTAGAGGAGATACGTCTGAGAATGACACTCCCTGCTGCCGTGAGAATGGCACAAAAGGGGATTGATATTGAGGTGGCTTCTCTTACCAATCTGGTAGAAGAGCTTCGCCGGCAGGAGCAGGATGACTACGGGGAGATTATGACAGATGTGGATCTGGATGATGCTCAGTGGAGCCGTGTTCATGAGACGATTGCAGCAGCAGAGGATATCCGCACTGCTCCGGCATATATTATTGGAACCGGTGTGAGACAATACAGCCTGCTGACCATGAATACGCTTCACAAAGCAGCGGTCAGTGCGGTGGTACAGATGCGGCAGTATCAGACGGATTATGAGGCTGTGGGGACGCAGATCCGGCCGGATCTTGGAGACTCTATTCAGAAGGCATTCCAGAATGTACCGGATCTGCTGGCAGAACTTGGAATGGAGGACACACAGGCAAACCAGAGAGCTGTTCGGATTTTGGGATATAACAGTATGGAGATCACAGAACACAATGTGATGAAGGTAAAGACGCTGGACGCACAGGTGAATTCTATATTAGACCATATGAAGCCGTCTCTGGTGATGAAGCTGGTGCAGGAGGGAGACAATCCGCTGGATCTGTCTCTGGATGAGCTGGACCGGGAACTGGAGAAGCTTGCCGGAGAGCAGGAGGTGTCTTCGGAGGAGAAATACAGCCGTTATCTGTGGAGACTGGAACAGGAGCAGGGAATCACCCGGCAGGAAAGAGACGGCTACATTGGAATTTATCGTCTGTTAAACCAGGTGGAAAGCTCTGACGGAGCAGCGATCGGCAGTGTTGTGGAGGCCGGCTGGGAGATGAATCTCCGCAATTTATTGAGGGCAGTCCGGACAGAAAAACGAAAAGGACTGGATGCGAAGATTGATGATGACTTTGGAGGTCTGTCCGATTTACGGTACACTTCAAGGAGTATCACACAACAGATCGAAAATGCGTTTGATAATCAGGATTTTTCCGGGGATTCTTCTGCGGATCATTCGCAGGAGTATTACGAACGGATGAACAGACAGATTCTCAGAGATATAACACCGGCGGCTCTTCGCGAGGTGAGCGACGGCGATATGGAGCAGCTTCTGGATGGATCTTTAGAGAGTCTTCATGAGAGACTGAAGCAGGCAGAGGGAGATCCTGAGACAGAACAGACGCTTTATGAACAGCTTGCAGAACAGATCCGTGAAACGGTCGAACAGAGTCAGGAAGGTGTCCGATATCTGGAACAGATCGGTCTGCCGGATACCATTGCAAATATACAGGCGGCACAGCAGCTTGTGGCGCAGAATTACGATGTATATCGTGAAATTGACCAGAGACGCAGGGATGTTTCTGAGGAGGAGTACCGAGAGCTGCGTCAGGCGATGGAGGAAGTACCGGATGCATTAGAAGATCCGGTCAGGCTGCAGGAGAGCTATGACAGACTTGGTCAGAGTATGGAGAGGATATTGGAGCATTCCTATGAAGATCCGGTGATCACCGGTGATGAGCTTCAGGGATTAAAGCAGCTTCATGCCGGCATGGTTTTTCAGAACAGCATGGCACGGAGACACAGCTATGATGTACCACTTCAGACAGGAGATCAGGTGACCACCATGAATGTGACGCTGATCCAGGGAGAGGATGATGCCGGCAGAGTGCAGATCTATATGCAGGATATGTCAGCAGATTTCCGTATTTCAAATGGGGAAGTGAAAGGTCTGATCCTGTGCGATGACAGAGAGAGATATGAGGAGCTTTCCGGACAGGCAGATTCTTTGGTTGAAAAGCTGGAGCAGGCTGGCAGTCCGGTCAAAAATATATCTTATACCATGAATCACAGATCCAGAGTGGATGCCATGACAGCAAAAGCAGGAGAGAGGGAACCATCCTCCTCATTGTACCGTGTGGCAAAGACTGTGGTACAACATGTCATGGGGGTAATGCAGCAGGAAAATGTTTAATCAATAGAAAAGAGGGACAATATGAGAATTAATCATAATATTTCAGCACAGATGGCAAACGTCAATTTAAAGAAAACCGATTCCAGACTTTCTTCCAGCCTGGAGAGATTAAGCTCAGGCTACAAGATCAACAAGGCAGCTGATGATTCTGCCGGAATGGCGATCACCAATAAAATGAGAGCACAGATCCGTGCTCTGGATCAGGCGTCCCGCAACTCAGAGGATGGACAGTCTATCATTGAGACCGCCGAGGGAGCCATGGGGGAGATTGAGACGATCCTGCAGCGTGTCAGGGAACTGGCGGTACAGACGGCCAATGATACATATGCCCTGGAGGATCGACAGGCAGTCCAGAAGGAAGTTGACCAGCTTCTGGATGAGGTGGATCGTATTACAGCTACCACAGAGTTTAATGGAACAACGCTTCTGGATGGCTCGGCAGCCCGTACCTTTGCCAGCAGTAATATTGATGTGAAACCGGTCTATACTTCGATGAATGTAGAAAAGGGAGACTATAAGCTCACGGTAGACCAGATTGCAAAACCGGCATCCATGACATTTAATCTGCCGACAGCACCATGTACGATCAGTCTGAATCAAACGCAGATAGAATTTTCGGAAAATATGAATAGTGCGGCTGTGGCTGAGAAGCTTCAGGAAGTATGTGATGCCATGAATATTGATATGACCCGCAATGGAAACGCCGTGTCATTAACGACGAGATCTACCGGCAGTCAGGAACAGATCACCTATTCTTCGGCGACAGGAGTAAAGCAGACGGCAAACGGCGAGGAGGCAAAGATCACTCTTGGAGATGGTTTTAAAGATACGGCAACGTATTCTGGTGATGGCAATCTGATCACGATCCGGGATAACGAGGGATTTGAGATGCAGATTGAGACAAATGCCACAGGAGATACGGAACTGCGGGTATTTGATGCCGGTTATATGACCATTCAGATCGGAGCCAATGAGACGCAGACCCTGAATATGAATTTTCCGGAGGTTTCCTGTCTGAATCTGGGACTTCGTTCCTCGGATGGCAATGACAAGATAAATCTCTGCACACAGTACAGCTCAGAGAATGCATTAAACAGTATGGACTGGGCGATCAAAAAGGTTTCCGGTGCAAGATCTACCCTTGGTTCTTATCAGAACCGTCTGGAGAGTACGACCTCCAGTCTGGATCTCAGCAGCCAGAATATTACGGAAGCAATGTCCCGTATTGGTGATACTGATATGGCGGATGAGATGACAAAGTATACACAGTATGAAGTTCTTTCCCAGGCAGCGACTTCTATGCTGGCACAGGCAAATAACCGGCCACAGCAGATCATGTCACTGCTTCAGTAAGGAAAGCGATAGAAATGAGGATCTATCATGGATAATGAGAGAAAAAAAATATATACTACCCGGATCAGTCAGGCAAACAGGAGTGAGCTTGTGGTGATCATATATGAACTTATGCTGGGGAGTATATCCGATGCCGGATCTGCATTGCAAAAGGGAGATTTTGAAACGGCCGATGTGGAATTAAAACGGGCGCAGGGACTTCTCTGTGAATTAAGAGGCAGTCTCGACTTCCAGTTTCCGGTATCCCACAGACTGGTTTCTTTATACCGTTATGTCAATGAACAGCTTGTGAAATCCATTACCAGACGAAGGAACATCAATCTGGACTCCTGTGAGCGTGTGCTGAAGGGATTGATGGAAAGTTTTGAAGAGATTGCCAAACAGGATACATCAGGACCGGTCATGGAAAACAGCCAGCAGGTCTATGCGGGGCTTACTTATGGAAAAGGCAGTCTCAACGAAGTCACTGTCGATCCGGGAAAGCTTGGACGGGGATTTCAGGTATGATCATAAAAATGGCGGCAGACAAGCATTCCCTGCCGCTGCAAAAATAAAAGAGAAAGGCAGAACATGGATAAGAAAAATTTTTTGGATGACAGGGGAGCAGGGATTTTAATGCCGGTCAGCAGTCTTCCGTCTCCGTACGGAATCGGAACTCTGGGAAAAGAGGCATACGATTTTGTGGACAGACTGGTTCAGGCAGGGCAGAAATACTGGCAGGTGCTTCCGGCAGGTCCCACAAGCTTTGGGGATAGTCCGTACCAGTCCTTTTCGGCGTTTGCCGGTAATCCATATTTTATCGATCTGGATACATTGATCCGGGAGGGATTATTAAAGCAGCAGGAAGTAGATTGTGAAAATTGGGGAGAGGATCCGTCAGACGTGGATTATGCCATTCTCTTTCAAAACCGTTTTAAGGTATTAAAGAAGGCTTATAAACGGAGCAGTCATAAAGAAGAGTCTGGCTACCGGACTTTTTGCCGGCAGAACAGATACTGGCTGGCAGATTATTGTCTGTATATGGCGTTAAAATTCGAAAATGACAATAAGGAATGGCAGCTCTGGAATGAGGATATCCGTTTCCGGCAGAAGGATGCGGTAAAGCACTGGCAGACAAAGCTGGCAGATGAAATTTCATTCTGGGAATTTTGCCAGTATAAATTTTATCAGCAGTGGAATAAATTAAAAAAATATGCCCACAAAAACAAGATTCGTTTGATCGGAGATATTCCTCTGTACGTTTCTATGGACAGTGCAGATGTATGGGCACATTCGGATCTGTTTGAGTTAGACGAGAGAAAAAAGCCGATCAATATTGCAGGAGTGCCGCCAGACTGCTTTTCGGCAGATGGACAGCGATGGGGCAATCCGTTGTATGACTGGAAGTCCATGGAAAAGGATCAGTTTCGCTGGTGGTATAAGCGTATGGAGGCCAATGCAAAGCTTTATGATGTGATCCGTATTGACCATTTTATCGGTATTGTAAATTTCTGGTCTATTCCGGCATCCTGTCCGACGGCGGTGGATGGAAAATGGAGAAAGGGACCGGGGAAAAAGCTGACGGATGTGATTAAAGAAGCAACAAAGGGAACGGATATTATTGCGGAGGATCTGGGAGTGGTAGGTCCTAATGTGCGCAAGCTGATCCAGAAAACCGGATGGCCAGGGATGAAGATTCTGGAGTTTGCATTTGATGGTGCTGCGGATAATGAATATTTGCCACACAATTATAAGGATCCCAATTGCCTTGTGTATGGTGGAACTCATGACAATGAAACGATTATGGGATTTTACGGTGCCAAAAAGAAAAAAGAATTAAAATATGTCATGAATTATCTGCAGGTTCAGAAAAAGAAGCAGATTCCCAAAGAGATGATCCGTCTGGGATACGCAAGCATTGCCAATACAGCAATTTTCCAGATGCAGGACGTGCTGGGACTGGATAACCGTGCCAGAATGAATCTGCCTTCGACGGTGGGGATCAACTGGCGGTGGCGGATGCTGCCGGGAGAGTTTACCGGAGAGCATTGTAAATATCTCAGGAAATTGTGTAAGTTATATCATCGTTAATATGTCCGTAAAATGGGACTGAACGATATATGGGACAGAAAAATTAATAAAAAGGAACAAAAATAAGCCCCTCTGTTACGGAGGGGCTTATTTTGTGAAAGATGACTTCGAGGAAAGCTTTGTAATAAGTAGTTACAGAATTCTTATCTGACCGCCGCCTTGATCTTTGCTGCAAGTTCTGCTGCATTTTTTTCCGGAGTACCCGGTTTCCAGGAGATATTTACGGTATCATCCTTGTAACGCGGGATCAGATGAACATGGAGATGAAATACTGTCTGGCCGGCAGCTTCTCCGTTATTCTGCAAAACATTGATACCATCGCAGTGGAGAACCTCCATCATCGCTTTGGCACATCTGCGGGCAACCTTAAAGATCTTTTCGGCGTCCTCATCCTCCAGCTCGAAAAGATTGGCGGCGTGATTTTTAGGAAGGATCACAGCATGTCCTTTAGAAGCCGGATTGATGTCAAGCATTACCTTGAAATCATCGTCTTCATAGATCGTGGTGGAAGGGATCTCTCCCTTATTGATCTTACAGAAAATACAATCATCTACAAATTTTTTACTCATGGGAATATTCCTGCCTTTCTTTAAATGGATCATTGTGTTATTTATGAATCAGGTGCGAAAAAATGCGATTTCCCGTACTGATAAAGGAAATTATGGCTGCCGGAAAGGAAAGACCGTATCGAAGGTACGGATCTGTTTAAAATCCCCCTTTGCAGAAGCAGCACCGGAGAGAAATGCATTGTGCATGGTGATTTCTCCGTTCATAAGCTGTTTTACGGTCTGGCGGCCGATCCGGATCTGGACATTTGCTGCCGGATTTTCTTTGTTGCTGCAGGTAAGCTTATCATTATCAATATCCAGAGAAAGTATCCTGCCATCCTCCAACTGGAGATTGTAGCATACCTGTAACGGCGTAACCGGATGGAAATGCTCCTTTAAAGCATTGGCAAACGGATCTTCTGTGACAGAAGTACTGCTTTCTTCCCCGCTTTCCTCGAGGTCGTCCCCGAGAAGTCCCTTAAACATGCTGGTTAGTTCTTCGATATCTTCTTTCTGCTTCTGGACATAATTTGTGTCAGAAACATACATGGACAACTGCTCACTTTCCTGTGGCGTCAGATGCATGGTCTTAGGCTGCAGTACATTTTCACAGATTGAGTTGGTACTGGATGGGAATACTTTCATTTTTTTGGAAAAAGTCCGATAAAAGCTTTCTGCTTTCTTTTCAATTAATAATGCATAATCCGGATTGGTTTCAAACTCTGTGTAATCTGCCACATAAGTGCAGATACCCTCACAGGGAATTCCACCGAGGATCTCCCAGGCCTGAATGAGTGTCTGGTAAGCTCTTTTCTCGCCGGCAGTAGTGGCAGTGACAACAGGGAGCATATACTGTTCCCGGATGCGCTCTTTGTCGCCGTACAGCCAGCAGGCATCCAGAAATTGCTGGAGAAGACCGCCGATTCCCAGCCATTCCACAGAAGCGGCAAGGATCACACCATCTGCCTCTTTTAAAGTCTTTGGTAAGACAGAAATTCCGCGTTTGTCTTCATACAGGTTATATTTTTTGATGTCGATATTCAGCTCAGACAGAACTTCCGCGAGCTTATTCATAACATAAATGGTGGGATCTTCAATGAGTCCGCGTCCCCCGTAATAAATATTGATTCGTTGCATAATTTCCTCATTTCATAATTCTATCGTATTTCTGCATATGACGGAGTTTCAAAGAAACTCCGGATATGAGCCCTCAAGGGATCCTTATATCAGGGAGCCGGATCCGGAAGAATCCTTGGATCCATGGCTCTGCCGGCGGATACCTGCCAGAAGTCCCAGAAGAAGTCCGCCTAAGAAGCCTCCGAGATGAGCGGCATTGTCAACGCCCTGATCTGTCAGACCACTGTACAGACTTAAAAATGCGGCAAATATCATCTGGCGGTAATCAATTTCCATATCGTTCCGATGAAACAACACCAGTGCAAGAAGTCCTCCGGTAATCCCGAAGATGGCTCCGGATGCACCGATGGATAAGGTATTTATCCCTAATAGCATATTATAAACCATCGACGTGAAGCCTGCAATAATTCCGGAAGAAAAATAAAGGATCAAAAAACGGAGTGTTCCAATATGCTGTTCCAGAAAGCTTCCCATAAAGAAAAGGCAGAGCATATTATTGAAAATATGATCAATGCCTCCATGAAGAAACATGCAGGTAAAGATACGGTAATATTGGTGGTGATAGAAAAAATGATACCAGGAAAGACATCCCTTGTCGATCCAGATATCCTCGCCACCGGTAAGATCTGCCATATCTGTTTTCAAAAAGACCAGTACATTGATCAGGATCAGAACGAAGGTGGCAGAGAGCAGATATCGTCTGAAATCGTGAGCATCATTTTCTGGTGTGTCCTCTGGCATAGTGTTATCTGTATAACTTCCCATAGATTTCGATCCTTTCTGTTTTTTCTTATTGTATCCATAAAAATTGGAAAGGTCAAATGGATTGACTTTTTTGACTGACACGTGTAATATGAAAACGGTTTTCAAATGTAAAGGCTGCCTTCCCATCAGGCGTTTGTGATAAGACAATTTCCGGACACCTGTAGTTATCTGTGGTGGATGTGGCCATTTAGGGAAATGGAGTTGATATATTGAACAAAGGAAAACATTATCATACAAAACAACAGAAGATCATTCTGGAATACTTGATGTCAGGGGGAGAACGATATGTGACGGTCAGCCGGATTGCCGCTCATTTAAAGACCCTGGGGCAGTCTGTCGGACTTACGACAATTTACCGGCAGCTGGACAAATTTGAGCAGGAGGGGCTTGTCCATAAGATTGTATTGGATGGTAACAGTGGGGCACGCTATCAGTATGCCGGAGAGGATGAGGATTCGTTTCTGCTAAAATGCGAAAATTGCGGCAATATGATCCCTATGGCATGCAGTCATATGGAGAAGCTGTATGATCATGTGCTGGAGGAGCACAGTTTTCAGGTAAATCCTCATCGAACGATGTTTTATGGTATGTGTAGTGAATGTATGGAGAGAAAAAATAAACATGAGAAATAAAAGAACAGAGAAAAAAACAGCAGGGACTTTTTTGTGGAAGATAGCCGCATGTTTTAGTGCTGCGATGCTGGTTGTCAGCGGATGCAGTGTTTCCACGGGTACAGACCAGACCTTTGGACAGGACAAAAAGGATGGCAGGATCAAGGTGGTGGCAACCTTATTTCCTTATTATGACTTTGCCAGACAGGTGGCAGGAGAATATGCGGATGTGTCCCTGATCCTGCCGGCGGGGATGGATACCCATTCTTTTGAGCCGACAGCCGCAGATATGATCCGGATGGGGCAGGCTGACCTGATCCTTTATAACGGTGGTGAAAATGAGCAGTGGGTTGGGCAGGTGTTAGAGTCTGCGGACAATCAAGGAATCATGGCAGACGAGATGATGAAGCATGTGGATACCCTGGTGGAAGAGAGCGTAGAGGGGATGCAGGAGGAAAAGGGCGGGGAACACGATCACGAAGAACACGATCACGAAGAACACGGCAAAGAGGATACGGATCATAATGCGTCAGAAGAGGAAGAACATGATCATGAAACAGAGGAGGCTTCGGATGCGGCAGGAGAGATTGACGAACATATCTGGACTTCGCCGGTAAATGCACAGAAGATCGTGGCACAGATTGCAAAGGACTTCGCAAAGCTTGATCCGGAGCATCGGGAGCAATATCAGAAAAATGCACAACGATATATGAAAAAACTGACGAAACTGGATAAGGATATCCGTCAGGTGACAAGTCAGGCAAAGCATAAATATCTTGCCTTTGCAGATCGTTTTCCACTGCGGTATTTTGTAGAGGAATATGGTCTTGATTACACGGCAGCATTTGCAGGCTGCAGCAGTGACACGGAGCCGAGTGCGGAGACGATCACATATCTCACCCGTCAGGTAAAAGATCGCAGGCTTCCGGTGGTTTTAAAGATCGAGCTGACCAGTGATAAGGTGGCAAAGGCGGTAGCGGAAGCAGCATCCACGAAGGATCATAATGTGAAAGTAGAGACGTTTTATACCTGCCACAATGTGACAAGGCAGCAGTTTGATGCAGGAGAAACCTATGTGAGTCTGATGGAAAAAAATGTAAAGGTGCTGCGGGCGGCACTGGAAGAGTAAAAAAATGGATCTATGTCAGGCTTAAATAATAAAAAAAGCATCACGGCAGACAGAAAAAATTTTGATGAAAAATAAAATATCCGAAAAAATTTGGCAAATTTTCATTCGTCTTGACAATCCCGGAGATCCAGCATACACTTTGGGTAAATCATAAAAATACTTGTTGTAATATCAACAAACGGACAGCAATGGAGCTTTCAAAAGTTCTATTGCTGTCTTTTTTAGTGTAATAGGAAAATGCTCGTAGCGTAGAGGAAAGCCAACGAGAATTGCGAAGCAATTCTTGGAGGGCAAAACGCTGGTTTTGCCCTTTTTATTTTAAAAATGAAATGGAGGAAAAAGCGATGAAAACATTAGGATATTATAATGGAAAATTCGGAGAGCTTGAGGAAATGTGCATTCCCATGAATGACCGTGTCTGTTGGTTTGGTGATGGAGTATATGATGCCGGTCCATGCAGAAACTATAAGATTTTTGCGATCGATGAACACATTGACCGCTTTTTTAACAGTGCCGGATTATTGGACATTGAAATGCCGGTTACGAAGCAGGAGCTGAAGGATCTGCTTCAGGAAATGGTTCAGAAAATGGATACCGGTGATCTGTTCGTCTATTATCAGGTAACCAGGGGAACCGGTATCCGAAATCATGTTTTTCCGGAGGGAAAAGCAAATCTATGGATCATGTTAAAGCCGGATGAAGTGGATGCAGGGGAAAAACCGATCAAACTGATCACGACACCGGATACCCGGTTTTTCCATTGCAATATCAAGACCTTAAATCTGATCCCATCCGTTATGGCAGCAGAAAAGGCAAAGAAGGCAGGGGCAGATGAGACCGTATTATACAGGCCTGGAAAACGCGTGACTGAGTGTGCACATAGTAACTGCCATATCATTAAGGATGGAAAGCTGATCACAGCACCAACGGATAATCTGATCCTTCCGGGGATCGGAAGAGCACATTTGATAAGGATGTGTAAAAAGCTCGAGATTCCGGTCAGCGAAACCCCGTATACATTAGAGGATATGTTTACGGCAGATGAAATCCTTGTAACAAGCTCCAGCAAGCTTTGTTTACGTGCAGAAGAACTGGATGGGAAACCGGTTGGAGGCAGGGCGGCAGATCTTGTGGACAAGCTTCGTCAGGCACTTTTGAAAGAATTTATGGATGCAACGGAATAAGAAAAGGGGACGGGGATTGTTATGGATATAAAAGTAATGCCTGCCGGGGACAGTGCACTGGTGGTGGAATTTGGAAATGAGATTAATGAGGCAGTCAATGAGAAGGTACATGCATTGGCCAAAAAGATCCGACAGGAAAATATCCCCGGGATTACGGAGATGATTCCCACGTTTCGATCTCTGCTTGTTTCCTATGATATGCTTCAGATTTCGTATTCAAAGCTTTCCGTGATGCTTTCCGTCTTAAGCCGCGAACTGGAAATGAGCCGGGCGGCACATCACAGGATCGTGAAAATTCCATGTTGTTATGGTGCAAGATTTGGTGCAGATCTGACTGATATGGAACGATTAACCGGGCTTTCCAGAGAGGAGATCATAGAGCTTCACAGCAGTGTGGATTATAAAATATATATGCTGGGATTTTTGCCGGGGTTTGTATATTTAGGAGGATTGGACAAACGTCTGGAGGTTCCGCGTCTTGATACACCACGAGTCAGAATCGGTAAAGGAGCGGTGGGGATCGGAGGAAACCAGACAGGAATTTATCCTATGGATTCACCTGGAGGCTGGCGTCTGATCGGAGGAACTCCGGTGGATCTTTATGACCCGGAGCGGGAGGATCCTGTTCTTTTGAGAGCTGGAGAATATATACGTTTTGTGCCAATTTCTATTATGGACTATTACGATATCCGTCAGGAAATTTTAAAGGGAACATATTCACTTGATGTAATACAGGAGTAAAAGGAGCGATTATGGCAGTTGAGGTTATTATTCCGGGGATGCTGACCACTGTACAGGATTTGGGACGGTACGGGTATCAGCAGTCAGGTATGACCTGCTCCGGTGTTATGGATCAGCAGGCGTACAGGAAAGCAAATTATCTGGTGGGCAATCCAGAGATGGCAGCAGTTCTGGAACTTACCGTATATGGTGGCAGCTACCGGTTCACGCAGGATACCGTCTTTGCACTCACAGGAGCTGATATGGGGGCTGAGATAGAGGAACAGCCGGTGGAGATGAACCGTGCCGTTACAGCGAAGCAGGGAGACGTTCTGAATCTGGGGATGGCAGTAAAGGGCTGTCGGACATATCTTGCTGTTTCCGGCGGATTTCTGGTTCCGCGGGTTATGGGAAGCTATGCTACAAATATACGATGTGAAATGGGTGGCTTTCATGGGAGAAAACTAAAACGGGAAGATGTTCTGGAAATCGGACAGAGTAATGTGTCGTTTTCAGAAATTAAAAACCGGAAAGTAAGTATCCCGGAGTATTCAGACGAGGTGGAAGTACGGGTAATTCCGGGTCCACAGGAAGAAATGTTTACCCAGAAGGGACTGCATACTTTTTATTCCGGTTGTTATCAGGTGCAGGAGGATAGTGACCGTATGGGATACCGGCTGGATGGAAGCAGGATTGAAAGTAAAAACGGTACAGACATTGTGTCCGATGGAATTACCTTTGGTTCCATTCAGGTGACCGCAAGCGGAAAACCAATTATCCTGATGGCAGATCATCAGACAACAGGTGGTTACGCCAAGATTGGAACCGTATGCCGGATGGATCTTAGTAAAGTTGCACAGTGTAAGCCGGGAGACCGGATCCACTTTAAAAAAATAGATGTGGAGAAAGCACAGAAGCTGTACAAAGAAATGATATTAAAAGAATGTTTTTAGAAAAGCAGTCAAAAGAATGGTGATATGGAAGGATGTGGTTGAATGACGGATTATTTTCATGCAAAACCAAAGGATATAAGAACAAGGATTGCAGCACAGGAAATTACCGGGCCGACGGCGGGGATGTGTGCGGGGTATGCACAGGCCAATCTGGTCATCCTGCCAAAGAAATATGCATATGATTTTCTGCTTTTTACCCAGAGAAATCCCCGGTCCTGTCCGTTGCTTGAAGTGGGGGATGCAGGGGATCCATATTTAAAAACAATGGCACCCGGTTGTGATATTACAAAGGAGATTCCCAAATACCGCATTTATAAAAAGGGAGAGCTTCAAGGGGAATATCCGGAAATATCAGATTATTGGAGGGAAGATCTGGTGAGTTTTCTGATCGGATGCAGTTTTTCCTTTGAGGCAGAGATGCTGGAGACCGGCATACCTGTCCGTCATATTGAAGAAAACTGCAATGTACCAATGTACAAAACCAATATTCCCTGTCAGCCGGCAGGAATGTTTCGGGGCAATATGGTAGTCAGCATGCGGCCGATACCGTATCAACAGGTGTCGAAGGCTGTTATGGTAACGGGGGCGATGCCGAGAGTTCATGGAGCTCCGGTTCACATTGGTGCACCGGAGCAGATTGGGATCCGTGATCTGGATCAGCCGGATTTTGGGGATATGGTTACAATCCGGCAGGGAGAAGTACCGGTATTCTGGCCGTGTGGCGTAACACCGCAGAATGTCATTATGGAGTCAAAACCGGATTTGTGCATCACCCATGCACCGGGACATATGTTGATCACAGATGTCAGAAATATTGAATTGAAGTATGGATCAGATTAGGAGGGATCGTGGATGAAAATGGTGGATTTAAACTGTGATCTGGGTGAGAGTTTTGGAAATTATAAAATTGGAATGGATGAGCAGGTATTGCCATGGATCACATCGGCAAATATTGCATGCGGTTTTCACGCATCAGATCCGGTGATCATGGACAAAACTGTCCGGATGGCGGCAGAATGTGGCGTTAAGATCGGAGCACATCCGGGATATCAGGATCTGGCAGGGTTTGGAAGACGTAATATGAAAGTCGCTCCCGCAGAGGTCACAGATCTTATTATATACCAGATAGGTGCCCTGAAAGCATTTTGTGTGGCACATGATGTGAAAATGCAGCACGTTAAGCCTCATGGAGCCTTATATAATATGGCAGATAAGGATGAGGAGCTTGCTATGGCGGTCTGCAGGGGAATCCGGGCAGTGGATGAGGAGTTGATCCTGTTAGGACCCGGCAGTGGCAAAATGGTATGGGCTGCAAAAAAGCTTGGGTTGAAAACGGCAGGAGAGGTATTTGCAGACCGTGCCTATATGGAGGATGGTTCGTTAGTGCCGAGAACACAGCCGGGAGCAATGATCAAAGAGGAAGACGAAGCAATCGAACGTGTCCTGAAAATGGTACAGACGGGGACTGTTACTGCTATAACAGGTAAAGAAATACCGGTGAAAGCAGATTCTGTCTGTGTTCACGGAGATGGAGAAAAAGCATTGTTGTTTGTACAAAAAATAAAAAAGGCATTGGATGAAGTTGGAATTGCAACAGCACCAATGAGCCGGGTGATTGGAGAATGCTATGAATAAAGGGACACCGGAGGAAGTGACATTACGATATTCCAAACGGGGAATGACGCTGTTAAAAGAATATCTGCAGAAGGATTATTGTAAAAGGGCAGCAGAGAAGCTGCTTCAGGCACCAAAGGGCAATGTACTGATCACAACGGGTTTTTATGTGGCCGGGTATGCAGAAACGGACGGACCCATGGGGACGCTAGCTGTGGCAAAAGCACTGGAGGGCTTAGGCTATCATGGGATTGTGATTACGGACAAATATTGTGAAGGTTTCTTTGAATTAAAAGATATTTCGGTGGAGTATGTTGCGATCAACGCAGATCCGTCTGTTTATGAGGAGATTCTTGCAAAATACCGGCCGGTATACATGATCTCAATAGAAAGATGTGGTCATAATCTGGAAAATGAATATGCCAATATGCGGGGAGACAGTATTACCGGACAGACAGCATGTATTGATACTTTATTTGAACTGGCTGCCCAAAAGAAAATTCCAACCATTGGAGTAGGGGACGGAGGAAATGAGATTGGCATGGGAAATGTCAGACAGGTGATTTTGGAAAAACTTGAATTAAATCCATGTGTTGTTACCGTGGATGATCTGATCATTGCTACCACTTCGAATTGGGGAGCATATGCGCTTGCAGCTTATATGGCGAAGCTTTCCGGAAGACCGGTATTTATTACTTATGAAGAGATTGAGGAATACATGGCCCAGATCGTGGCACTGGGATGTGTTGATGGTGTTACGAAACAAAAGAAAATGGGAACGGACGGATTTAGTATGGAGATAGAAAAGGAAATCATTACCTCCTTAAAAGAGGCAATTGCCTGACATTTTATGCAGAGTCCTTTGGCAGTACATGATAAATATTTTTGGTGGTTTTCAGGACAAAATGAGTGCAGGTATTATCGACTCCGGGATGATTTTTGATGATCTGATGAAGCTGCTCCAGATGTTTTGAGCAGCGGCAGCTGATTTTTATCAGATAATCAAAGTTCCCGGTCAGATAATAGCAGGAAACTACATAAGGAATCTGATTGACGAAGGCCACAAAATCATCGGTGTACTGTGGATGTTCCAGACGCACTTCGATGAGTGCAGTAAGATCATTCCCCAGACTGTTCTCATCGATCAGAGTGGTGTATCCCTGAATGATCCCCTCCTTTTCCATATGGTGGATACGCTCAATAACGGAAGAGACAGACAGATGTATTTCCTTACTGATATTGGAGGCCTTTTCACGGGCATTTTTTTTCAAGATTTCAAGGATTTTGTAATCAATCGGATCCATATGCGATACCTCCTGTTTTGATATATTCCAACTGTATACAGTATACAATATATAACATTTTCATCGAAAAGAAAATAGCGATTCTTCAAAATTTTCCGGTTTAAACAAAAGAAAATAAGTTTTAAAATAATTCTGATAAAATGTATTTACAATAGAAAAACGCGAGTGTATACTGTATACAATGAACATGGATGCTATGGAAATGAAATCCGTTATGACAGAATTTGTCAGCAGATGGAAGGGGGGATAAAATGAATGCAGAAATTGTATTAAAGCAGATGGTTGTTATATTTCTGCTGATCATGGTGGGATATATTTTACAGAAAAAGAAGCTTGTGACGCAAAAGGATGGTGCATGTTTGTCAAAGCTGATCGTAGAGGTGTTTAATCCGGCCATCATTGTCAGCAGTGTGATAGGAAATAGCGGCAGCTCAAAGGAAAATATTGCACAGGCAGCAATTCTTGCAGCCATATTATTTATTATGCTTATTTTTTTGGCGGTACCTGTATCGAGGATTTTTGCAAAAAAACGTATGGAACAGAGGGTATATTCCTTGATCTTTGTGTTTTCCAATCTGGGCTTTATCGGGATACCGGTCGTACAGTCTATATTTGGTAAAGGGGCATTGATCTATGTAGCCATATTTATACTGGAGTATAATATTCTTTTATATACATATGGTTATCTGCTGGTCATGCCTCCAGACAGTAAGTTTCATCCGGAAAGTTTAAAATCGCTTCTTAATATGGGAACATTGTCCTGTCTGCTGGCGTTACTCATATTTGTCTGCCATATCCGGCTTCCGTATATTTTGGGAACTACCATAACCTATCTGGGGAATGTGGCGACACCTCTGGCACTGATCGTCATCGGTATATCCATAGGGCAGCAGGAGCATTTATACCGCATTTTCTGTCAATGGAAGCTGTATCTTTTTCTGATCGTCAAGATGATCCTCGTACCGCTTGTGATAGCTGCAGTATTAAAAAGACTGCCAATATCAGAAGAGCTTGCCCAGGTCAGTGTGATCCTGATGGCAATGCCGGTGGGAAGCATGACGGTTTTGTTATTAAAGGAAAATAATTTGGAGGAGACATTATGCTCCGACAGTATTATTTTATCTTCTTTATTATCTATTGTTTCAATTCCGTTTTTAGTGTTTTGTTATCGTTTTTTCTAAATATTATAAGGAAAATGACAGGAAAATTGACACGAAAAGGAAAAAACTGTATACTGTATACAAGCAGTGTCCCGCCGGACGTTGTTTTATATAAAAATAATCATGTGAAGGGGAGGAATCAATATGCAGGAAAGATATGTTATTACGATCACGAGACAATTTGGCAGCTTAGGACGTCCTATTGCCAGAGAAATGGCAAAGTTACTGGATATCGATTACTATGACAGAGACATTGTGGAAATGGCAGCAAAGGAGATGCAGCAGCCGGTATCGGTCGTCAGTGATATAGAAGAGAGTGGAAACAGTCTTTTGTCTAAGATGCGTTTTCCGCTTGGTACCGGAGAGCGTAGTATGCAGGACAAATTGTTCCAGATCCAGCAAAAGATCATTACGGATATTGTAGACAGGGAGTCCTGCATTATTGTAGGAAGATGTTCGGATTATATTCTGCGCAATTATAAAAACTGCATTAATGTGTATATTTATGCCCCGTTTGAGGCGAGATATCATAATTGCGTCAACAGTCTGAATATGAATCCGAAGGAAGCCAAGAGGATGATCCAGGAGGTCGACCGTGCCAGACTCCAATATCATAAGAGATATGCAAAATATGAACCGGCGGATATCAATTATAAAGACATTTTGATCAACAGCAGTCTGTTGGGAGTGGATGGTACCGCTGAGTATCTGGTGGAAATGGTTAAAAAGAAATTTGACTGGTTGTTTTAAAATACGATGCAAGGGGCGAAATATTTTTTGACCCTTGCATTAAAATATAGTATCATAGTTATAATTGGGAAAGGAGATTATGTATGGGTGCAGAAAAAAAGAAAAAGATTGTAAAACCGGTCACATTATCGGAACAGGCATACGCCATCATTAAAGATGAAATTATTACTAATCAGATCAAGCCGGGGGATCTGTTGACGGAGGAGCAGCTATCAGAACGATTGTCGATCAGCCGTACACCGATCCGGTCTGCCTTGAAGCAGCTTGTTATGGAGCATCTTGCAGAAGTCAATGAAAACAAGATCGTAACAGTTTCCAATGTGACAAGTCAGGATATTTCCAATGTCCTGGTGGTTCGCTGCAGCCTGGAACCCCTTGCCGTTTCTCTGCTGGATGGAAAGATTGGGGCAAAACAGATCAAGGAATTAAATAAGATCATGAAAAAACTGACGCAGGCAAAAAATCATCAGGTTTTTCTGGAGGCGGAATATGATTTTCATATGGCATTTGCCAGATATACAGGCAACACTTTTTTATATGATATGATTGAAAAGATCAATATGGTCTGCAAGCGTTACTTAGTTCTTTCCGGTACTCTGGACAAATATACACCGGCGGCATTGGAGGAGCATCAAAGAATTGTCGATCTGCTGGAACAGAATAAGATCAAAGAGGCTTCCGAGGCAATGCATGAACATGTAAAAAATGCAGGAGAAAGAATGTTACTTTCTTGATAAAATATATTGACAATCCATAGAAAAGGTGTATACTGTATACAGATAACAAAGGCGCTATCACTTATGTGGTGGTGCCTTTGTTGCATTCGGAAACATTTTGAAAACAGGACAGCATTAGTAAGAATGGAGGAAAGTTTTATGAAATTTACATTTCAGATTCCAACAAAAGTGTATTTTGAAAAAAACTGTATCACAAATCATCTGGAGATTTTCACGTATTGTGGATCACGTGCGGCCATCGTAACAGGAAAACATTCCGCAAAGGCAAGCGGTGCACTGGATGATGTGACTGGAGTTTTAAAAAATGCCGGAATTGCATATGAAGTATATGATTCGGTTGAGAACAATCCAAGTATTGAAACGGTGGAAGAAATTACAGAAAAGGTGAAAGCATTTCAGGCAAATTTTATTATCGGAATCGGTGGAGGATCGCCAATCGATGCTTCCAAGGCTGTTGCAGTTCTGGCAGCCAATGAGATGCACGCAGCGGATCTGTTTAAGAACGATTTCACAAAAGCATTGCCGATCGTGGCAATCCCCATCACCTCCGGAACAGGAAGTGAGGTAACTCCGTACAGTGTTCTTTTGAGAAAGGATATGGAAACAAAAGTCAGCTTCGGAAATTCCCTGACTTATCCGTCATATGCTCTTTTAGATCCGGGTTATACGGTTTCCATGAATGACAGGACAACGGTAAGTACGCTGATCGATGCCTTTACTCATGTAATGGAAGGATATCTTGCAAACAGGAGTACCGTTTTTAGTACAATGATGTCTTTGGAGGGAATCAAAAACTTTGCAGAATGTATTCCCGGATTAAAGAGTAAAAAATATGATTACAGCTTTCGAGAGAAAGCGGCATATGTTTCTCTGCTGGGAGGTCTTGTGATCGCACAGACCGGAGTAACACTTCCTCATGGACTGGGATATTGTTATACGTATTTTCACCAGATTCCTCATGGTATTGCCAACGGATTGTTTGTGAGGGAATATTTAAAACGATGTGAGGCAACAGTGAAAGAAAAAGTGGATATGATCCTGGAACTGCTGGGAGAGGACAGCGTGGATTCTTTGGGTGACACGCTGGAACAGCTCATTGGAAAACCACCGAAGCTTGATCAGGAACAGATAGAGCAGTATGCAGGATTAAGTCTTCTTCAGGCAGGCAGTATCAGCAATACCCCATTTGAATTATCGGAGGAAGATATTGTACAGGTATGGGAAAAGCAGAATGATCACGCAGAGTAAATAATGAGAAAGAAGGAATGAGTTATGAGCAGTATGTATGAGAGATGTATGAAGGTGATGCCTCCGGCAGCAGGCAGATCAACAAAGCTTGGAATTGTCAGTGCAAAGGGCTGTTATCTGACGGCGGAGGACGGAAAAGAGTATCTTGATTTTGCGAGCGGTGTTGCGGTGTGTAATATCGGTCATAATCATCCCAAGGTTGTGGAAGCAGCCAAAAAACAGGTGGATCAGATGATACACGGAGGCCATAATGTTGTTTACTATGAAAGTTATGTCAGACTGGCGGAGCGTCTGGTGGAGCTTACCGGAGGGGACACCATGGTATATTTCAGCAACAGTGGTGCCGAGGCAAACGAAGGAGCGATCAAGCTGGCAAAGCATTATACAAAACGTCCGGCGATCATTGCATTCCGGGATTCCTTTCATGGCCGTACCTTAGGAACGGTGTCCATTACGGGCTCCAATTCCCTTTACCGGAAATATTACGAAGGCCTGATGCCGAGTGTTTATTTTGCAGAGTATCCATATCTGTACCGGAGTCCTTATAAGGAAGAGGGATGGAAGCCATATATTGACAAGCTAGAAGAGATGTTTCATACGCTGGTGGATCCGGAGATGGTGGCTGCGATCATTATGGAGCCGGTTCAGGGGGAAGGAGGCTATATTGTGCCGCCGAAGGAGTTTGTACAGGAGGTACGCAGGATCTGCGATAAATATGGAATTCTTCTGATCTTTGATGAGGTACAGACCGGTATGGGACGTACCGGTAAATTATACGCATATGAGCATTTCGGGGTACGTCCTGATATCCTGACAAGTGCCAAGGGAATTGCCTCCGGTTTTCCGTTAAGTGCGGTGATTGCCAGAAAAGAGATCATGGAAACATGGAATGCAGGTGCTCATGGTGGAACCTTTGGCGGAAACCCGGTTGCATGTGCAGCAGCATTAGCTACACTGGATGTGCTGACCAAGGACGGTGCACTGGAAAATGCGGCCAAAATGGGAGAATATTTCAGAGGAAAGCTGGATCAGTTAAAGGAGCAGCATGACTGCATCGGAGATGTTCGTGGACTGGGACTGATGCTTGCCATGGAAATTGTTGATGAAACGGGAGCTCCGGACAAGGCAAAGACTACGGAGATTGTGTCAAAGGCTCTGGAGGAAGGACTGATCCTGCTGACATGTGGAACCAATAAAAACGTGGTACGTTTTATTGCTCCAACGATCGTAACAGAAAAGGAAATTGACAAGGCAATGGAGATTTTGGAGAAAATTTTATAAAAGACTTGTTTTTTGGAAAGATATACTGTATACTGAATACAGTGAAAACACAGATAACGACGGCGTTATTACTAATTAGTAATAGCGCCGTTTTTCTTTTGGAGGGACAGGTTATGAAGCTAAAAGTATTAAATCCGGATAATACCGGTTTAACAAAAGAAATGATAGCTCTCCGGGAGAACCGGATGAAACAGATCGCACGGCCGGATACACAGATTGATATGGAAGTGCAGGAAAAAACAAAAATATGTGTAGACAGTGCACTGGATGTTGCAGTGACTTCCCTGGAATTGATCGAGAAAGCGGTTCAGGCAGAAAAAGACGGATATGATGTGATCGGATTGTATTGTTCCGGTGATCCGGCGATGGATGCCATCCGGGAGGCTGTCAGTATACCGGTGATCGGGGCAGGACAAAGTTCTTTGCAGATAGCTGTGGGGCTGGGACAGAGGTTTTCCTGGATCACCTCCGCAGACAGTGATGTGGGACCGGACCGGACGATCCGCAGATCTGGGATTGACTATAGCAGGCTTGCATCGATCCGGAGTGTAAAAGTGGATATCGCCACGGCAGGCTCGCAGGATCAGGAAGCCCTGCTGGAACGGATCGCAGAATGTGGCAGACAATGTATGGAGGATGGTGCCCATGTATTGATCCTTGGATGTCTTGTTTTTGCAGGTATGGGACCGGAGATATCAAAACGGCTGGGTATCCCGGTGGTGGATCCGGCTTATGCGATTGTTTCCATGGCTGAGCTTTTATACAGTACCGGCCTTACTCATTCCGAGAGGACATGGCCGTCCCCGGACAGTCAGACCAGAAGCTGGCAGGGGGGAGAATTTTTCTTTTAGTATACGTTTCACAACCGAGAATGGTTTTATCCTATCAGGATATTGCTATAAAAACATATGAAAGAGAGGACAACATTATGAGAAAATTAAAAGGATTTGTAGCACTCACCTTAGTGATGTCGTTAATGGCAGCAAGCCTTACCGGCTGCGGAGGAAGTTCAGAAAAGAAAGAATCTTCCACGGCAACAGATTCCAACCCGTTAAAAGGAAAGAAACTGGTAATGGCGATCAATGCAGAATATGCACCATTTGAAAGTAAAAATGAAAGTGGAACCATTGAGGGTTTTGATGTGGATCTGAACCAGGCACTGGCAGATAAGCTGGGATATACCTTTGAACTGGATGATATGGATTTTACCGGTTTGATCGGTTCCATTACCTCCAAGAGATGTGATTATATCATTTCTGCTCTTTCCAGCAACGAAAAAAGAAAGAAAGTAGTTGATTTTTCACAGGGTTATTATACACCGGTAACGGTTATTCTTTGTCCGAAGGACAGCGGCATTGAGTCATCAGCCGATCTGAAGGGCAAGAAGGTTGGTGTTACTCTTGGTACAGAGTTTGAAATCTATTCAAAGAGCATTAAGGGAACTGAGACGATTACATATGAGAGTATTGCAACTTCGATCCCGTTAATCGGTACCTCTGAACTGGATGCCTGCATTATGGACAGTTCCAATGCCTTTGAGTATTGCAAGAAATATGACAATCTGACTTACAAGGTGGTTCCGATGAATGAGATCAAAGGTGTTCTCGATAACCCATATTGTATTGTTCTTCCAAAGAATTCGGAATATGTAGATGTCTTTAATAAGGCACTGGATGAACTGGAAGCTGATGGAACTATAGAGAAACTCCAGACAAAATGGTTTGGTAAAGAATACACAGACGCATTAAAGGTAGCAGAAGAATAAACAGAGAAAACCAGAGAAGGAGTGAGGCAGTATGACATTTCAATTTAGTACCGTATTCGAATATTGGCCAATGTATTTAGAAGGACTTCGTACAACGATTTATGTGACGCTGGGATCTCTGATTTTCAGTCTGATCTTATCCATTCCATTGGCAATGATCAAAATTACAAGACATAAGATCCTGAATTTTATTGGCTTTTTGTATACAGATATTTTCAGAGCCCTTCCTTCTTTGGTTCAGATTTATCTGGTATATTTTGCGGCACCGCAGTTATTCGGTATTACTTTTACCGCAATGACATCCGCTTTTATTACCCTGTCCATGAATGCGGCAGCATATATTTCGGAAGCACTGCGAGGCGGCATTCTGAGCGTGGATATCGGACAGAGAGAAGCAGCCAAAGCGCTTGGCATCAGTCAGGTGGATACCCTGAAGGACATTGTGCTTCCGCAGGCATTGAAAGCGGTCTTTCCTTCGATGATCAATGAGACGATCGGATTGTTGAAGGGGACGTCCCTGGTATCCATTATCGGTGTTGTGGATCTGATGAGAGCTTCACGACAGGTTATGGCGGATTCCTACTTATCCTTTGAACCACTGATGGTTGCGGCGGTCATTTATTATGTTTTGGTAAAATCTATGAGTATGATTGGAAACAGACTGGAAAAACGGATCCGTGTCAGTGAAATTCGATAAACAATAAAATGAAATGTCGGCGTAAATATAGTTTACGCCGATGTTTTCGCAATTTACACAATGGATGGTCAGTGATCCATCATAAAAGAAAAGGGTTCCTGAATTTTCAGGGGATCCGGAAAGGTTTGGTGATGAATATGGCAGAAAATATTTGGCCGGAAGGAAAAAAATGTGCTTTTTGCCTGGGTTTTGATATGGACTCCAATCTGATCTGGTTTAACAAGATCAAAGATATGGAAAATGGTATGCAGTTTATTAAGGGACCTTCGGTGGGAGAGTATGGACCGAAAAGAGGCGTGGATCGTATTATGAATCTACTGGAAAAATATGGTGTGAAAGCCACCTTTTTTATTCCGGCAGTTAATATGGAACGAAATATTCCTCTGGTGGAACGCATCCTGGATCAAGGACACGAAATCGCACATCACGGTCTTTACCATGAACCGTCTTATGGCAATACGGTGGAGGAGCAGCTGGAGATCATTGATAAAAGTCAGGAGATCTTTAAAAGGATCATCGGAAAACCGGCAGTGGGATTTCGCTGTACCGGAGGTCTCTGCGAGGAAGCGGAGGAAGTTCTTTATAATGATCCTAATACATTGTATACCTGTCAGGGAGAGAGCAGTGAGTTACCGGTATTTATGGAGGTAAAGGGTAAAAAGACCCATACGGTCCGGATTTCCTGCAGACAGGAGGTGGATGATTATATTCAGATGGTTTATAATGCGTATCCGCCAATTCCGGCGGGACTGCCCCGTATATCCGCCTATGAAGATGTTTTGTCGAATTTTAAGGATGAGGTGGATGGCACCCTTCGCTTTGGAGCAGTCTTATCAACGGCATTTCATCCGCAGGTATCAGGAAGTCCCGGAAAGTCAAAGATACTGGATCAGTTGTTAGCGTATATCACATCGAAGCCGGAAATCTGGTGTACCAGTTGTGAAGAAGTTGCTTCTTATTGGCAGAAAAAGGGAGGTGCAGCCAATGTATAGAGAAGAGTTTCAATGGCCGTCAGGAAAGAAAAATGCCGTGATGATCAGTCTGACCCTGGATGCGGAATATTTTGGGATTGCCCAGTATCCGGAGGATAAAAACGCAGTGGCAGGTTTTAAGACCATGGCAGAATTTGGTGTCAAAAAAGGATTGGACAGAGTGCTTTCCGTATTGGATCACTATCATGTGAAAGCAACGGTTTTTGTGCCGGGAAAGGTGGCAGAGGAGTATCCGGATGCCATGAAAAAGATTGTGGAGCATGGTCACGAGATTGGGGTACACGGGTATGAGCATGAAAACTTTGCACTGCTTCCGGAAGAAAAACAAAAAGAAGCTATGAAGAAGAGTGTGGAGGCTGTAAAGGAAGTTTGCGGTGTGACACCGGTTGGTTTCCGGGCACCGGAGGGAGAACTGACGCGGCGTACGCTGGAAATCGCAAAGGAAGCCGGGATTGTTTATTCCAGTACGTTGGGAAATGATGACAGACCATACTATAATGTCCTGAACGATCAGGGAACCTCCATACTGGAAATACCATTCCACTGGGCATTATTTGATGCACCGTATTTTGCATTTCATTTCTGGCCGCCGGTACCGTATGGTCAGGGGCGTATCTCCAGCTTTAAAAAGGTTCTGACCAACTGGAAATGGGAATATGATGTATTTCGTGAGGAGGGGCTGTGCTATGTGCTGCAGTTGAATCCTATGACCATTGGAGATCCGGGAAAAATTTATATGCTGGAAGAGCTTCTGACATATATTCAGAAGGACCGGGATGTATGGTTCGCTACAGGAAAAGAAATTTACGATTACTGTGAAGCTGTTGGATAAATTCAGGATTAGAAAAGAAAAGTCTCGATAAAAATAAAAATTGTTTGCATGAGAAAATCGCTTAGATCAAAATCTAAGCGATTTTCTTTTGAGAAATGTATATTCAATCTATAGGAAATTGTCAATGGTTTTCAGGATCAGCTTTGGAAGTACACCGAAGGTATACGGCTTATATAAGCGTTCAGTCCATTTATGGGCGTCTTTTCCGTAGCATCCGTAATTCAGAGCAGGAATATTTAATTCCTGTATTTTATCAACCGGCAATGGATAAAGTGCATTCATATCCGGGAAATTCCGGATCAGCAGATCAACAGATGCAGCATCATCATCAATCTTTAAATAACTGCTGTCACTTAAACTTGGGAAGAACTGCAGTATCTTGTAAGGAAGCTGTTCTTCCTCACTGAAGTGATGGACGATATCTGCAATCCGGTCGTAGAGCTCCTTTTCCTCCGGTATCTCTGCTTTTAAAGTGTTATGAGGACAATACGGTGCAGAGAAGAACAACACGATAGTCGGTGTTGTTATCTGGGCTAGAGGTAGAAGTGTTTCCACCAGATGAAGCGGAATCTCCCGTTTGTCCACTCCTTCCGAGAGTTCTTTGTCCGCTTTTTCGGACAGGAGTCCGGCAAGATCTCCCTCGTAAGTCTCTTCTACCCGCTGATAAAGCTCGTCATAGGAAAGAACAGTGCAAGGATAACTGTATGGCTGATACTCCTGATGATTGATCCGGCAGAATTCCTTATATTGTGAATTGATCCGTGTCATCATATGCTCCAGTGCTGTCCGGGCGTATGCTTTCAGTTCTGTCATAATGGTATCCATGGATTTGTTGTGGACAAAGTAATTGAAATAAACATATGCCGACTGTGCTGTCTGCACATTATAGAAATCCTTCAGATCCTTCATATACAGGACTGAGGGCGGCAGAGTATATTCTTCGTGATACCCGTCACAGGACTCGTGGTTCAGATTGATCAGACGGACCAGCTCGGCTGCTGTATTGGCAGCATCAAATCCCTCAAAGCACTGTCCGACATGAGTTTCCTTTCCGTAAATATAAAAGCAGGGAAGAAGTTTTCCAACAGTTCCCGTGTAGATATACTGATGGGGATCGCCTTCATAAAGGGGGCAGGTATAATCATTATTGATTGCAAACTTATATTGTAAGCCATATTTTTCCTGAAGGGCAAGCAGATGATCCAGCCCTTCAATAATTCCGGTATGCTGATTTTCTTCTACGGGATTAAAGGACACCAGAATATTTCCTTTTAACTTGTCCGAATTTTGGGACAGATATTTGATCAATACCATAAATACGGCATCTCCGCTTTTCATATCACAGCTTCCGCGGCCTACCAGATAATCCCCTGTTTCAATATCCTTTCTCAACACCTCCGGGATATCATTGCTTGCAAGCATAGCATCCAGCAGCTTGTCACAGTCAAAGGCATACTCCTTAAAATGACCAAAGTCTTCTACTCCGACTGTATCGATGTGTCCGTGAAACAGGATCGTATCTTTATAGTCGCCTGCAGTGCCACGGAGCAGAGCAAACACATTTTTTCTCTGAAGAGGATCGTTTTTCAGAGGAATGGTGCAAAGATACTCCGGGTGTTCCTGAAAATAAGGAAGCTTCTTAAAATATCCATAGATAAAATCGGCAATTTCTGCTTCTCCTTCCGGCTCACTGTTGACACTGGCAATGGACACCAGTTGTTTTGTTAATGTTTCCATTTCATTATACATAAATATCACCTCATCTTTCTGGAAAATGGTTCCTATTTTCGGATTGATTTATAACATTTTAGACAGGAATTTCTTTGCACGATCGGACTTCGGATGATTGAAGAATTCCTCCGGAGGTGCATCCTCCACGATCACACTTTCATCCATAAAGATAATACGGTCGGCTACTTCTCTGGCAAATCCCATTTCGTGGGTAACCAGGATCATGGTGATACCTGTTTTGGCAAGCTCCTTGATTACATCAAGCACCTCAGATACCATTTCCGGATCAAGGGCGGAGGTTGGTTCGTCAAACAGGATCACTTCCGGATCCATGGCAAGGGCACGGGCAATCGCCACACGCTGTTTCTGTCCACCGGATAAGGTGATGGGATAAACATCTGCCTTGTCATCCAGACCGACGCGGTTCAGAAGCTCATGTGCCCGCGCAGTCGCATCCGCTTTTGGTATTTTTTTCGTTTTCATTGGGGCATAGATCATATTTTTCATAATGGTCATATGTTCAAATAAGTTGAAATGCTGGAAAACCATGCCGACTTTCTGACGAACCTCCCGGATCGGGGCACCTTTGGCGGTGATTTCCGTGCCGCATACCGTGATGGATCCGGAGGTTGGTGTTTCCAACAGATTCATGCATCGGAGCATGGTAGATTTTCCGGAACCGGAGGGACCGATGATCACAAGGACTTCTCCCTTTTGAACATCAAGAGAAATATCTTTTAAAACCTCCAGATCTCCAAAGGATTTATAAAGGTGTTCCATATGTATCATATTTTCTTTTTCCATAGTATCCATCCTTTCTTTATTAAAAGCTGGTAATTTCCAAAATATATTTTTTGGAAATAAAAAAGACGTTCTTTGAAAATTGTGTTTCCAAAAACGCCTTTGTTTTACGATACTCTGTATACAGTATACTATCGGAATTGTCTGATGTCAATAAAAGAAAGTGAAAAAAAGTTAAAAAATAGAGTTGACATACCGTGGGAATGGTCGTATACTGTATACAAGAAAAACGAAGGCGTTGAGTGATCATGAACTCGACGCCTTTATTTTTTGGAAAATGTTGTATTTTCCGTGGTATCAGTTGGGGCAGAATATCTTTTGAACCCAACATCAATTATATTATGTTTCGAAAGAAAGGGGTCTTTATTATGTCATCATTATCACAGGACGCTTACCACAAAGTATTGAAATTATTTCCACCTTCACCATCACCTGCTTTTGAGGAGCCGGATCAGTTAGTGAAGCACTGGGGAAAGGCATGGGGAGTAAACAGTGAAATCGGAAAGCTTCGTATGATATTGCTTCATAAACCGGGAGTGGAGATGAAATGTATTAAAAAGGAACTTTGGAATGAGGAAGTGGGAGCGATCATTGCACCGGACAGATCCTGGTATTGGAGAGATAAAGAGGAGCCGGATCTGGATAAAATGATCGAGGAGCACGAAGCATTTGCCAAGGTGCTGCGGGACAATGGAGCAGAGGTTGTTTATCTGGATGGAATTGATCCGGACAGACCAAAGGCTGTCAATTGCCGTGATGTGGGAACAGCGATTCCGGGAGGCTTTGTTGTAGGACGATTTGCACCGTTGATGAGACGTGGTGAGGAGCAGAGAGCTTCTATGTCTGTTGCGAAACTTGGAATGCCGATCGTTCGTACGATCACGGGTACCGGTACTTTTGAGGGCGGCAACTTTATGTTTATTGATGATAAGCATGCAGCCGTTGGCTATTCCCAGCGTACCAATGAGGAAGGAATCCGTCAGTTACGGGAGGTTTTAAACGGTATGGGAATTGAGCTTCTGGTGATTCCGTTAACCGGTTTCCGTCTTCACATTGATGGATGCTTTATGATCGTGGATCATCACAAGGCAATCTATCAGCCGGAAAATGTACCGTATTTTATTTTGGAAAAATTAAAATCACTGGGCTTTGAAATGATTCAGATTGACCGGAGAGATACCGCTAATCCGATCAACTGTGTTCCTTTGGAACCCGGCAAGGTTATTATGATGGAGGGAACCGATTATACGGCAGATATTCTTGCCAAGAAGGGCATTGAAGTGATTCAGGTAGAGTACAGTGAGATCCAGAAGAATGGTGGTGGACTGCATTGCTCCAGTCTTCCTCTGATCCGTGATTTTATTACGTATTAATTTGGAAAGGCACAGGTTATGATTATGTTAGCAGATATGATTAATGATTATGTAAAAGACAGCCCGGCTTACCGGGTAGGAATTACGATGGATGATGTGCGGGAGGATTATGTGCTGGCTGACTTCCGCGATGACATCTGTAAAATGAATGAAAATGAAAATCTGCTGGGAGTATCTCCGAAGGCAGTAAAAGCAATGCAGGAGACGGCGGTTTTATGCAATTATTATCCGGAAGGAACCGGAAAAGCACTCCGGAGAAAACTTGCCGAAAGGTATGGCTTGTCAGAATATCACTATATGATCACGGAAGGAGCCAGTGTTGCGATCAATGTGATCGGAGAAGTGTTTATTCGGGAGGGGGATGAGGTACTGATCCCGGCACAATCGTATGGTGCCTACGGAAACACGGCAAAACGGTTTAAGGGAACGCCGGTTTATGTTCCTATGAGGGGTGATAAGGGGATAGATCTGGATGCTGTTCTGGATGCCATTACGCCGAAAACGAAACTGATCTTTATCTGCAATCCCAACAATCCAACCGGTATGGCGTTAAATGATGAGGAGCTTCTGGATTTTATCAGGAAGGTTCCGGATCACGTAATGGTTGTAGTAGATGAGGCATATTTCCAGTTTATCCGCAGGGAAGATTATAAAACAGCTTTGGATGCTATTACAGAGGAAAACTGCCGGGTAATGGTTATTCGTACTTTTTCGAAGGTTTACGGAATGGCAGGAGCCCGTGTGGGGTATGTGGTTTCCAGTCTGGAAGTCATCCGGTATCTGAGCCGCATGGTCAATTATTTTTGTACCAATAAACTGGCACTTGCCGGGGCACTGGCGGCTCTGGATGACAAAGAGTTTGAAGAATTAACCTTAAGTACTGTTCGTGAGGAACGTATTTATCTGACACAGGAGCTGGAAAAGATGGGATATTATGTTTGTCCATCGGATACTAATTTTATCTTTGTGGATTTACAGACGGATTCCATGAAGCTTTGTGAAAAAATGCAGCAGTTTGGAATTATTCTTCGTGGAGATTACGACTACACCCGTATTTCCATCGGCACAAGAAAACAGAATCAGCGGGTCATTGAAAAATTAAAGGAAGTCCTTGGAAAGTAGGGCAGGAGGAGGCAGACATGAAAATCTTATTTTGTGATTATCAGATTCCGGTTCCTCATACTTATGAAAAAGAGTTGATAGAAAAAGAAATTCCCGGAGCTGTTTTTGAAGAATATGTATATGAGGGCGATGAAAAGAAGCTGTATGACAAGGTTGCGGATGCAGATGCGATCATGACCTGTTTCCTAAAAATTGACCGTGTGCTGTTAGAGCATGCCCCAAGGCTGAAAATGATCAGTGTGGATGCTACGGGATATGGTGATGTGGATGTAGATGCCGCAAGGGAAAAAGGAATCTGTGTTGCGACTCTCGGAGATTATTGTACCGATGAGGTGGCGAATCATGCCATGGCGCTGATCCTGGCACTGATCAAGCAGTTGAAACCATATGATGAACTGATCCAGGAGAAACAGATGTACCGTTTCCGTGAGTTGGAGGCACCGGTGAAGATCTCCAGACAGAAGCTTGCGATCGTAGGATATGGAAGGATTGGCAGAGCTGTTGCAAAACGGGCAGCCGTTTTTGGTTTTGAGATTCTGGCAGTGACCCGTCATCCGGAGCAGTATGGCCTGAAAGAGGACGGAGTAACTTACGTATCTGTGGAAGAGGCATTAAGGGAAGCGGATATCGTTTCCAATCATATGAATCAGACACAGGAAAATGAGGATTATTTTGACTGGGAAAAGTTTTGTCAGATGAAAAAAACAGCATATTTTGTGAATGTGGGACGTGGGGCATGTGTTTCTGAAACAGCCCTTGCCAGAGCGTTGGATGAAGGAGAGATTGCCGGAGCAGGACTTGATGTTCTGAAGGGGACACAGCCGGATCTGGAAAAGACAAATTTATGTCATCGTCCGAATGTGATCCTGACACCCCATTCTGCTTTTTATTCAAAGGAAGTTATGGAGTTTCTCGCAGAAGCTCCGGCTCGAAATGTAATAAATTATTTTGGTGGTCAGATGGATAAGATTTCAAATATTGTCTGCTGATAAAAGGAGAGGAAAAGAAGCATGAAGGAGAAAAAAGCCTCAATGGATCTGTTGCTGCAGGGTTCTCCGTTTCGTGGAATCTTTCTGTTTGCCATGCCGATCATCGCAGGGAATATTTTTCAACAGATGTACAGCATTATGGACTCTGTGATCGTTGGAAATTTTGTTGGAAAAGAAGCACTTGCGGCGATTGGCTCCGGTACAACCATCATTAATCTACTGATAGAAATTTTTATCGGCATGGCAACCGGTGTCAGTGCTGTTGTGGCAAAATATTATGGTGCACGAAATGGTGAAAGACTGCAGAAAACGGTTCATACGGCTGTCGCATTCAGTATTCTTGCAGGAGTTTTTCTGATTATTTTCGGAATTGTTATAACGCCATATATTTTGAAGTGGATGAATACGCCGCAGGAGATGATACCGTCAGCCTTAAAATATTTACAGACATATTTTTGTGGTTCTCTGTTTCTGGTTTTTTATAATACAGGAACAGGAATTCTCCGGGGGATCGGAGATTCCAGGAGACCGCTTTATATTTTGATACTCAGCAGTATCAGTAATATCCTGCTGGATCTTCTGTTTGTTTGTGTATTTCGGACAGGAATTGCCGGCGCTGCCTGGGCCACGGTAATCTCGCAGGGGATCAGTGCGTTCATTGTTTTATATGTATTGTGTCGTGATACGGGGATGCATCAGTTAAAACCGGGACAGATCCGGCTGGAAAAAAGAGCCATGGGGGAAATTGCCAAAATGGGAATTCCCATTGGAATTCAAAGCGGACTGATTGCATTTTCTAATGTCGTTGTACAGACGAATATCAATTATTTTGGTGTGGATGCGGTGTCAGGCTGCAGTGCCTTTTTAAAGATTGATGGAATTCTGGTGCTTCCACTGGTCAGTTTTGGATTGGCTGCGATGACCTATACCAGCCAGAATCTGGGAGCGGGAAATATCGGCAGGATCCAGATGGGAAAACGTGCGACAATGATCATCTGTTTGTGTTATATTATTCCGGCATCCGTCTTTGTGTGGATCTTTGGAGCACCATTGATCGGTCTGTTTTCCCATGATAAAGCGGTGATCGCCTGCGGAAAGATTATGGTGCAGGTGATGACACCGGGCTACTGGATGCTGGGAGTGGCTCATGTGTATGCGGGGATTTTCCGCGGATGCGGCAAGTCATTTCAGACGATGCTGCTTATGCTGTTCAATCTGGTGGCCGTGCGCTTTTTATATCTTGGCGTGGCAGTAAAAATACACCATACACTGGCAGTGGTGTTAAGCTCTTATACGGTTTCCTGGGTGACAGTCATGGTGTCTGCAATACTTATGTCTAAATTTATGGAAAAAAAAGATAATATATGGAATCCGGTTGATAACAGAAAGGAGCAGTGAGTCTATGGATAAAAAAACAAGCCTTTTTTTGGAGAGAAGAAGTATCCGGAAATATAAGCCGGAAGAAGTAAAAAAAGAAGATCTGGATGCAGTGCTGGAGGCAGGGATATATGCCCCCTCCGGGGAAAATCATCAGGACACCATATCCATTGTGATCCGGGATCCGGAGCTGATCCGTAAATTATCCAGGATCAATGCGTCCTATGAGAGTAATCCTGACAGAGATGCTTTTTATGGTGCTCCGGTTCTGGTTCTGGTTATGGCGGACAGCCGGGTGGATACCTGGGTGGAGGATGGTTCTCTTGTCATCGGAAACATGTTAAATGCCGCTTATGCACAGGGGCTTGGTTCCTGCTGGATCCACTGGGCGAGACAGGAGATGGAGACTCCTTTTGGGAGGGAGCTTTGTAAAAAATGGAATATTCCGGAGGGATACCGGGGGGTTGGTTTTTGTATTTTGGGATATTCTGATGAGAGAGAGCGGCCGGCACCACGGCGGAAACCCGGACGAATCCTTTATGTGGATTGACGTTTTGGATCAAATATCAAAATAATGTTACTTTTTAGCTTAATAATTGTAGACGGAATAAAAATATAAAGATATAATGTTATCATACAGTACAGCAGTGGTCGGTTTGTATATGGGGTCTCATCTGTTGTACACAGGTAGATTTTATTTATTTTGAAAGGAGTTTACAACATGAAAGTAGCAGACGGATTTTGGTTGAACAAAAAGGGTTATGATGTAAGATATGCATCTCAGGCATATCAGGTGACAACAACAGAGAATTCTATCAAGGTAATTGCCACACCTTACACAGTAATGAACAGAGGTATGACACTGGGCGGACCAAACCTTGAGATTACATATTCTTCTACATCAGAGAATATCATTAAGGTTCATATCGTACATTACAAGGGCGGTCTTGATAATATTCCACAGTTTGAGCTGAATGAGGATACCGGTTATGTACCACAGATCACACGGACCGAGGATAAGGCGGAGCTTGTTTCCGGAGACACAAAGGTAGTGATCAAGATCGGTGATGACTGGGATGTACAGTTCTATCATAAGGATAAGCATCTGACAGGTGGTGCATGGCGTTCTACTTCTATTATTAACGAGAGCCAGTTCACAGCAAATGCGCGTATGGAGATGCAGGAGGACGATGAGTTTTTCAATTATCCACAGGATCCACACCGTACATACATCAGAGAGCAGCTTAAGACTGACATCGGTGAGTGCATCTATGGTTTCGGTGAGAAGTTCACTCCATTTGTAAAGAACGGACAGGTTGTTGAGACATGGAACTGTGATGGTGGTACATGTTCTGACCAGAGCTACAAGAATATCCCATTCTATATTTCTTCTAAGGGATACGGTGTATTTGTAAACAGCTCTGATAAGGTGTCCTTTGAGGTAAACTCAGACACTGTTTCCAAGGTAACATTTACACAGCCGGGCGAGGAGCTTGAGTACTTTGTGATTGGTGGTGACAATCTGGAGGAAGTTCTGGAGAATTATACTACACTGACCGGTAAGCCATCCCTTCCACCGGCATATACATTTGGATTGTGGCTGTCTACTTCCTTCACCACAAGCTATGACGAGGATACCGTTATGAGCTTCATCGATGGTATGAGAGACAGAAAGATCCCTCTGCAGGTATTCCATTTTGACTGCTTCTGGATGAAGGAGTATGAGTGGTGTAACTTCGAGTGGGATAAGGATATGTTCCCAGATCCGGAAGGTCTTCTCAAGAGACTTCACGAGGACAAGGGACTTGAGGTCTGCGTATGGATCAACTCCTACATTTCACAGCAGTCTAAGCTGTTTGATATCGGTAAGGAGAAGGGATACTTCATCAAGAATCTGGATGGCAGTGTATTCCAGGCAGATCTGTGGCAGCCGGGTATGGCAATTGTTGACTTTACCAATCCGGAGGCTTGCGACTGGTTCAAGGGTATGCTCAAGGAGCTCTTTAAGATGGGCGTAAATAATATCAAGACAGATTTCGGTGAGAGAATTCCAACCAAGTGCAAGTATTATAATGGTATGGACCCGATCAAGATGCACAACTACTACACATACCTTTACAATAAGGTTGTATTCGAGGCTCTTGAGGAGTACTTCGGTAAGGATAAGGCTTGTCTGTTTGCACGTAGTGCTACTGTTGGTGGACAGAAGTTCCCTGTACACTGGGGCGGTGACTGCTACGCTGAGTATTCTGCTATGGCAGAGACACTTCGTGGCGGACTTTCCCTCTGCTCCTCCGGTTTCGGCTTCTTCTCCCATGATATGGGTGGATTCGAGGCAACTGCACCGGCTGACGTATACAAGAGATGGTGTGCATTCGGTCTTCTTTCTACACACAGCCGTCTCCATGGTTCAACCTCTTACCGTGTGCCTTGGGTTTATGACAAGGACGGCGATACAGAGGCATGTGATGTGCTTCGTCACTACACTGTATTAAAAGGACGTCTGATGCCTTATCTGTGGGCTCAGGCCAATAAAACACATCAGGTTGGTGTACCAATGATGCGTTCTATGGTTATCGCGTTTACAGACGATACCGCCTGCAAGTATCTGGATCAGCAGTATATGCTGGGTGATAACCTGTGTATCGTGCCGGTTATGAATGAGGAAGGAAAGGCTGAGTTCTATGTACCTGATTGCGGCACCTGGACAGATATCCAGTCCGGTGAGAAGTATGAGGGTGGCAGATATTACACAAGACAGTGTGATTACTTCCAGACTCCGATCCTGGCTCGTCCAAACAGCATTGTTACTTACGGTAACTTTGATGCAGAGGACAAGATGACGGTTCTTTATGATTATCTGCAGGATGCAGAGGCAGTGATTTATGGTCTTGAGGATGGTAAGAGCACATCTGCAGTGATCTATGACAGTGAGTCTAACAAACTTACAGAGATCAAGGCAGTCAGAAACGGCAATGTGATCGATGTCACATATGACGCAAGCGACAGAAGCTTCAAGATCACAGCAGAAGACAAGACAGTGGATGCTGCTGCCGGAAGCACAAGCGTACAGATTACTCTGTAAGAGCGGATTTAAGAATTTTTGATATAGTTGAAGAAAGCCCTGCGGCGTTTGTCCGCAGGGCTTCTAATACATTTATTACATATTCAAATCAGAAAGTTGATTTATTTGATCTCTCTTGTTATAGATTACTGCTGTTACCTGAACTTTGCTGCATTCATCATCTACCCAAAAGTAAACTAAAAAGTTACTCACTATAATTTTACGTATCCCTTCACTTTTCCAAGGTTCTTCTTGAATTAAAGAATGTCTTTTTGGAAAAATAGCCAGTTTCTTTATTGCCGACTCTAGTTTATTTAATAAATTACTTGCAGCTTCAGGAGCCATAAGATCATATGAAATATAATGAACAATTTCTCGCATCTGTTCCAATGCCTGTCTGGTTACCTTTACTTCGTATTCATTATTCATACATTAAATCTCCATCTTCAATTGATCAAAGGCTTTATCAGCGGAAACAGAATCATCCTGTTTGGCCTGTGTAAGACCCGTTTGCATCATCGTATCAAATTCTGCTTTGGTTAATGAATCTTTTGTGGTAAGCTTATCTGGGATATTCAGCGAAAAAGGGACACCATCCCTCATAATAACCTGTCGGTATGCCATGTCAATAAATACAGATACCGGAATTCCCAGTCTTTCGAGAATTGTCTCTGCTTGTTCTTTTATATTTGGCTGAATGCGTGCTGTAACATTTGCTGTTTTTGTTGCCATAATATTCACCTCCTGTTTAAATATAGTGTACCACGATGTATGATGATTTGCAATACAATATAACGGGCGGAATGACGTTAAGGAGAAAAACATAATGATGCTCATGAAGTTTATGAAATAGGTGATAGCGTGTAATGATAGTTTCCAACCAGTATGGACAGAGAGTTATTCTCTTGAGCGGCAAAATAAAAGAGAAAGTTTCATCGTAAAAGAACATGTTATTGACTAAAAACCGTCAATAGCAGTCTTGTCATAGAGATTGAAAAATGTTAGTGTAGGTTATGTTAAAAACTGTCTGTTGACAAAAGGGGACTTTTTAGAGAAAATAGGCAGTGTAATACTACAAGTGAAATGAGACAACGTTAAGGAGGAAAAGACGAAATGGTAAATTTTAAAGAATGGGACGGATTTGAAGGACGTCTCTGGAAAGAAGAAATCAATGTCCGTGATTTTATCCAGAATAACTATACTCCATATGATGGAGATGAGTCATTTCTGGAGGGATCAACCGAAGCAACCGATAAGCTTTGGGGCAAGCTGCAGGAGCTGCAGAAGGAGGAACGTGCAAAGGGCGGTGTCCTTGATATGGACACGGATATTGTATCGTCTCTGACCTCCCACGGACCAGGATATATCAGCGAGGATTTAAAGGATCTGGAGCAGATTGTTGGTCTCCAGACAGATAAGCCGTTAAAGCGTGCATTCATGCCTTACGGTGGTATCAAGATGGCAGAGGAGTCTCTGAAGATGTATGGCTATGAGCCAAATCCGGAACTTCATAAGATCTTCACGGAGTACCATAAGACACATAACCAGGGTGTATTTGATGCTTATACACCGGAGATGAGAGCAGTCCGCAAGAACAAGATCATTACAGGTCTTCCGGATACATACGGACGTGGACGTATCGTAGGTGATTATCGTCGAGTTGCTCTTTACGGTATCGATCATCTGATCGCAGAGAAGGAAGCGGATAAGGCAGTCTGCGGAAGCGGAAGCATGAAGGGTGAAGTGATCCGTCTTCGTGAGGAGCTGCAGGAGCAGATCAATTCCCTCAAGGGAATGAAGGAGATGGCAGCCATTTACGGTTATGATATCTCTGAGCCTGCTAAGAATGCAAAGGAAGCTGTTCAGTGGACTTACTTTGGTTACCTTGCAGCAATCAAGACACAGAACGGTGCTGCAATGAGTATTGGCCGTGTCTGCACATTCCTTGACATTTATATTGAAAGAGACTTAAAGAATGGTACCCTGACAGAGAAAGAGGCACAGGAGCTGATCGATCACATGACCATGAAGTTCCGTATGGTGAAGTTCGCACGTATTAAGTCTTACAATGAGCTTTTCTCCGGAGATCCGGTATGGGCTACCATCGATCTTGCCGGTATCGGCGTAGACGGTCGTCATATGGTGACAAAGACAGATTATCGAGTTCTTCATACCCTGGAGAATATGGGACCTGCTCCGGAGCCAAACATCACGGTACTTTACTCCTCTGATCTTCCGGAGAACTTCAAGAGATATGCAGCAAACATCTCCATCAAGACCAGCTCTGTCCAGTATGAGAATGATGATGTCATGAAGCCGGTATGGGGTGATGATTATGCAATCTGCTGTTGTGTATCTGCAACACAGACCGGTAAGGAGATGCAGTTCTTCGGAGCCAGAGCAAACCTTGCAAAATGTCTCCTCTATGCGATCAACGGTGGTGTTGATGAGAAGAACAAAGTACAGGTTGGACCAAAGTATCAGCCAATTACTTCTGAGTACCTTGATTATGATGAGGTTATGGAGAAGTATGATGCAATGATGGATTGGCTTGCAGATATCTATGTAAATACACTGAACCTGATCCAGTATATGCATGATAAATATTACTATGAGGCAGCCCAGATGGCACTCATCGATACCGATGTACGCCGTACCTTCGCCACAGGTATTGCAGGCTTCTCTCATGTTATTGATTCACTGAGTGCGATCAAGTATGCAAAGGTTAAGGTGATCCGTGATGAGAACGGACTTGCCGTAGATTATGAGACAGAGGGGGATTTCCCTAAATATGGTAATGATGATGACCGTGCCGATGAGATCGGTGTATGGCTTCTGCGTACCTTCCTTGGGAAGATCAAGAAGCATCATACCTATCGTCGTTCTGAGCCGACCACATCTATCCTTACGATCACATCAAACGTGGTTTACGGTAAGGCAACCGGTTCTATGCCAAACGGCAGAAAAGCAGGACAGCCACTTTCACCGGGAGCAAACCCAAGCTACGGTGCAGAGCAGAATGGTCTGCTGGCATCTCTTAACTCTGTTGCAAAGATCCCTTATGAGTGGGCTCTGGACGGTATCTCCAATACGCAGACCATCAATCCGGACGCACTTGGCCATGAGGAAGAGGAGCGCAAGACAAATTTGGTACAGGTTATGGACGGTTACTTTGATCAGGGAGCACATCACCTCAATGTCAATGTATTTGGCAAGGAGAAGCTCATTGATGCAATGGAGCATCCGGAGAAAGAGGAGTATGCAAACTTCACGATCCGTGTATCCGGTTACGCCGTTAAGTTTATCGATCTGACTAAGGAGCAGCAGATGGATGTTATTTCCAGAACCTGCCATGCACAGATGTAGTCAGAAATTTTAGAAACAAGCGAGGGCAGCAGGGGAAAGATAACACGTTGCCTTCGAAAAAATAAATGCATACAAACCTTGCGTTTTGGTGTACAATAAGACCGAGACGCAAGGTTTGTGCTGTATAAAAGAGAAAAGAGAGGCAGACAGAGAGCAGCCGGCTGCTGAGAAATGCAGTGGGTGTCAGTAGTGATCTGTTTGCAGGAAAAGGAGAGAGAACATGGGACAGGTAAAGGGACGGATTCATTCCGTGGAGACTTTTGGTCTGGTGGACGGACCGGGAGTGCGGTATGTGGTGTTTCTGCAGGGCTGCCGCATGCGGTGTAAATACTGCCACAATCCGGAGACATGGAAGTTAGATGAGGGAGAAGAAAAGACAGCTCAGGAAGTATTTGCAAAGGCATATCGTTACAAAAGCTATTGGAAGGACAACGGCGGCCTGACCGTCAGTGGCGGAGAGCCGTTACTGCAGATCGATTTTTTGACAGAGCTTTTTACGCTGGCAAAGGAGAAGGGCATCCATACCACACTGGACACCAGTGCCAATCCTTTTGATCCGGATTCCCCGGAGTTTATGGATAAGTTTGAGAAGCTCATGGAGGTTACGGATCTGGTGATGCTGGACATCAAGGAGATGGATCCGGAGAAGCATAAAGCACTGACCGGGCAGACCAATGAGAATATTCTGGCACTGGCAGACTGGCTCAGTGACCATGGCAAAGCAATGTGGATCCGTCATGTACTGGTACCGGATCTGACGGATGATGAGGAGGGCTTACAGGCACTCCGGGCAAAGTTAGATCAGTGGACCAATGTAGAGCGAGTGGAGATCCTGCCGTATCATACGCTGGGATTATTTAAGTGGGAGAATCTGGGGATCGCCTATCCGCTGGAGGGGGTACGGACACCGACTCAGGAGGAAGTAGAAAGGGCAGAGAAGATTCTCGGAATACGCAAGTAACCGTAACCACGGAGAGATTGATTTTAGAACAATGTTGTCAGATTTCATAGAGAGGAAGGAAGTATAATGGTAAAGCATATTATTTTGTGGCAGTTAAAGGATGAATTATCGGAAGAAGAGAAACAGACTGTTAAGGCTGGGATCAAGGAGGGACTGGAAGGTCTTGCAGGCAAGGTTCCGGGACTGACAGAGGTACATGTACAGACGCAGGGGCTGGCATCCTCCAATGCAGATGTGATGCTTGATACTACGCTTGTAGATGAGGAGGCGCTGAAGGGATATGCGGTTCATCCGGAGCATGTAAAGGTAGCGGACAGCAAGGTGCGTCCTTATACCAAAACGAGAGTCTGCATGGATTTTGAGGTATAAGGATATGACACTTCAACAGCTTCGATATGCGATCACTGTGGCTGAGACAGGAACCATCACGGAGGCCGCAAAGAAATTATATATTTCCCAGCCTAGCCTGACCAATGCTATTCATGAGCTGGAAAAGGAAATGAATCTGGTGATCTTTCAGAGAACCAACAAGGGAATTCTGTTGTCCGGGGAGGGCGAGGAGTTTCTGGGGTATGCAAGACAGGTGTTGGAACAGGCATCGATTCTGGAGGACAAATACAAGGGAAACGGCGGTGGAAAAAAGCAGTTTTGCGTGTCCACACAGCATTATTCCTTTGCGGTCAATGCCTTTGTAGATCTGATCAAGGAGTATGGACAGGAGGAGTACGATTTCAGTCTCAGGGAGACCCAGACCTATGAGATCATCGAGGATGTGGCTCACATGAGAAGTGAGATCGGAATCTTGTTTTTGAATGATTTTAATGAGACGGTGCTTCGCAAGATCCTGAAAACAAATGATCTGGAGTTTCACGAATTATTTGTGGCAAAGCCCCATGTTTTTATCAGCAGAAAGCATCCTCTGGCGGACCGGCAGGTGATCATGAATCAAGAGCTGGAGGCATATCCGTATCTGTCCTTTGAGCAGGGCGAGCACAATTCTTTTTATTTTTCGGAGGAGATATTTTCAACTTCGGAAAGAAAGAAAAACATCAGGGTCAGAGACCGGGCTACGCTGTTTAATCTGCTGATCGGATTAAACGGGTATACCGTCTGCAGCGGTGTGATCGATAAGAAGCTCAACGGTAAGGATATCATTGCGGTGCCTCTGCAGGACGAGGGAGATATGCGGATCGGTTATATTACTCATAGGAAAGCAGTTCCCGGCAGACTGGCTGCTACATATCTGGAGGCGTTGCGAAAGTATTTGGGATAGTCGAAATGGGTTGTATATAGCTTAAAACTATGAACAACCCATTTTTTATGTATTATACAAATATCTAATGGAAACGTATAATGATGTCATCATAAAGAACAAAATAAATCTGGCAGCAGAAGGAGCCTGTGTAACAATCAGGTACGGGCAGTCTGCGAAAAAAGGAGGACGAATATGAAGACATCAGTGATCGGTTATCCAAGAATCGGAAGCTTAAGAGAATTAAAATTTGCTTCGGAGGAGTATTTCCGGAAGGAAATCGGAGCGGAGGAATTACTGCAGACGGCTGCAGAACTTCGGAAGCAGCATTGGAACTCGCAGAAAAAAGCAGGGATTGATTTTATTTCCAGTAATGATTTTTCGTTTTATGATATGGTTCTGGACACAGCAGTTTTGCTGGGAATTGTGCCAAAGAGATATCAGGAGCTGAAGCTTTCCAGGCTGGATACATATTTTGCACTTGCCAGAGGATATCAGGGGGAATCCGGTGACGTGAAGGCACTTGCCATGAAGAAATGGTTTAATACCAATTATCATTATATTGTACCGGAGCTTGAGGATGACACGGAAATTTCCCTTTCCGGAACAAAACCATGGGATGAATACGAGGAAGCAAAGGCACTGGGAATTGAGACAAAGCCCGTGATCATTGGTGCCTATACTATATTAAAGATCACCCGTTATACCGGGAAGAAAACAGCCGATGATTTTGTGGATGATATTGTGAAGGTATATCAGGATATTGTGAAAAAATGTGAAAACGATCAGATTGCCTGGGTACAATTTGACGAGCCAGCACTGGTACAGGATATGAGCCTGGAGGATATCACGTTATTCCATCGGATTTATGACAAGATCCTGGCAGATAAGGGAAGCTGTAAAATTTTGCTGCAGACATATTTTGGAGATGTCAGAGATGTTTATCAGGAGCTGATCCGGATGCCATTTGACGGAATCGGTCTTGATTTTCTGGAAGGCAAAGAGACCGGTCATCTAATCGGGCGATATGGATTCCCACAGGAGAAGGTGCTTTTTGCGGGACTGGTCAATGGCAAAAATATATGGAAAAATCATTATGAAAAAACGCTGTCTGTTTTAAAAGAATTAAAGGATAAGGAAATTCGGACGGTACTCTCCACTTCATGCTCTCTGCTTCACGTTCCGTATACGTTGCAGTATGAGGAGAAGCTTTCCGGAGAATATAAGGCTTACTTTGCATTTGCACAGGAGAAGCTTTTGGAATTAAAAGAGCTGAGTGAACTGGCAGATCAGACATCCTGCCAGGACAACCCGGCATATCAGAAAAACCGCAGACTTTTTGCAGGAGACAGAGATTGTCAAAAGCAGGAGGTTACCGAGAGATTATCAAAGGTCACAGATCAGGATTATACCAGACTGCCAAAGCGGAGTGAACGTCAGGCTCTGCAGAAAAAGGTTCTCGGTCTGCCGGAATTCCCGACCACAACCATTGGTTCCTTCCCACAGACAAAGGATGTCAAGGCGAATCGTTCTGCATTCCGCAGGGGGGAGATTACAAGAGAAGAATATGTGGCATTTAATCAGAAGAAGATCGCGGAATGTGTCAAGTGGCAGGAGGAGATCGGACTGGATGTACTGGTGCATGGTGAGTATGAGCGAAACGACATGGTGGAATACTTTGGCGAGGCACTGGGAGGATTCCTTTTTACCGAGAAGGCATGGGTACAGTCCTATGGTACGCGTTGTGTGAAGCCGCCGATCATCTGGGGAGATGTGTACAGAGAAAAACCGATCACAGTAGAATGGTCTGTCTATGCACAGTCCCAGACAGACAAGATCATGAAGGGAATGCTGACAGGGCCTGTGACCATATTAAACTGGTCCTTCCCTAGAGAGGATATCTCTATCAAAGAATCTATTTCCCAGATTGCACTGGCCATTCGTGATGAGGTGCTTGATCTGGAAAAAAGCGGCATCAAGATGATCCAGATTGATGAGGCTGCTCTGCGTGAAAAGCTTCCGTTACGAAAATCAGACTGGTATACCGAATATCTTGATTTTGCAATCCCGGCATTCCGTCTGACTCACAGCGGGGTGAAGCCGGAAACACAGATTCATACCCATATGTGCTACAGTGAGTTTACGGATATTATCCCTGCCATTGATGACATGGATGCGGATGTGATCACCTTCGAGGCATCCCGCTCTGATCTGCAGATCTTAGATGCCTTGCGGGAGAATCATTTCGAGACAGAGGTAGGACCGGGTGTTTATGATATCCACTCTCCAAGAGTGCCGTCTGTGGAGGAAATGGTGCGTGCGCTGGAGCTGATGCTGACCAAGATCAGCCCGGAGAAGCTCTGGGTCAACCCGGATTGTGGTCTTAAGACAAGAGGGGTGCCGGAGACGGATGCAAGTCTTCGTAATATGGTAGCGGCGGCAAAAGAAATACGATAGAAGTAGAATGATGGAAAAAATCAGCAAATGAAACCATTTTTTTCCGTATGAAAGAGGGAAAGAAACAAAAGAAAGCAGGACAAAGAAATGAAAATATCAGATATCTATTCCGAAAAAAAGAGTTTATCCTTTGAAATATTTCCGCCGAAAAAGACGGAAGATCTGGAGAATATAGACGAGACGTTGTCGGTTTTATGTGAATGTGATCCGGATTTTATCAGTGTGACCTTTGGGGCGGGAGGCAGCTCGAACTGCAACCGTACCATTGAACTGGCCAAAAAGATCAAAAATCAGTATCATGTGGAACCTGTCGTTCATTTGACCTGCCTTCATTATGACAAAAAAGAAATCGATGAATTTGCACGGGTTCTCACGGAGGAAGGCATCCAGAACGTGCTGGCACTCCGGGGGGACCGTAATCCCGATATTCCGGAAAAAGAGGATTTTAAACATGCTTCCGATCTGATCCGTTATCTGAAACCAAAGGAGGATTTTTGTTTTCTGGGAGCCTGTTATCCGGAATGTCATCCAGAGTCGGAAAATAAGATCCGTGAAATGAGACATCTCCGGGAAAAGGTGGATGCCGGAGCGGAGGTTTTATTGTCTCAGTTATTCTTTGACAACGAACAGTTTTTTAAGTTTGTGGAGGACTGTCGGATCGCCGGGATCCAGGTGCCGATCATTCCGGGCATTATGCCGGTGATCAATGCCCGCCAGATCAAACGGATGGTAACTATGTGCGGTGCTTCCTTTCCGGAACGTTTTCAGAGGATCATTCACAAATATGAGGATAATAAAGAGGCGTTGTTTGATGCCGGTATGTCCTATGCGCTGAGCCAGATCATAGATCTGCTGGTCGGTGACATTGACGGGATCCATCTGTACACCATGAATAATCCGCTGGTGGCGCGCAGGATTTGTGATGGGATTCGGAATATTATTTAAGTCTTGAACCTTTTGCCGGAGCGTTGCGAATTTGTAGGTCAAATGAAAAAGTAAATTCCATCCGTCTGATGCAAAATTGCTATGGTTTTAAAATAGTGTGGTTATCTGTCTGCTCTTTTGTTTTAGGTTTGTTGGCTCTTACAGTAAGCCATCTGGAGCAGATAAATTTACGAATAACAGTTAGCCTTCTACTCGATTCATTTACAATACTTTCATGCTTCAAAACGAATAACGTAATTTCAACTTGACAGAATATGTGTTTTAAAATAGACTATATATAGTCAATAGTATTTTTGCTGTTTGATGCTCGAGGAGAAAAATTGAAATGGAGGTTTGAAGGTATGAAAAAGAAGCAATTATTATGTATGTTGATGGCACTGGTTATGGTTGTCGCTTCTCTTCCGTTATCGTATGTGGCGGCAGATAGCTGCAGCGGCAGGTGCATATATCTTAAATTTTGTATATGATGATAAAGAGAGTGCGTATCATTCCCTGCCGGTTACCTGGCAGAAAACATACGGGTATAACAAATTATTTGACAAGGTGTTTCGGGTGGGGTCGAATATGTCGGTGGAGGATATTCCGTACTCTTATAATAATAAAAAGTATGTTTTATGGATGTGGAAGGGTGATTATTGGAATCTTGGCACAGGTTCAGAGATTGGCTTATATCAGCAGTCAGCAGAGAGCAGAACTCATTATGATGCTGTGGATTTTCTATGTTCTATGCAGTTGAGTACATACAAATATTCAGATGGACAGGTTTATGGAAGCTATTACAATTGGAATCCGGTTCATAACAAGCAGTGGTGGATCACTGCGTTTGACTGGCGACATCCGAAGCCGGATCCGAAAAAACTGGTCACGCTTGGAAAGGTTGATTTTGGTGATAAAACCGGTATGGCACAAACAATCAAGGATAAAATTAAGGATAAATCTAAGGACAAAAAAATCTTTCAAGATACCATATTAAGTGAAAATAGTAATACTATCTGGATTATGTGGGGAGGTAATGAATAATGATAAAATATGCTAAAAGATTTCTATGTCTCCTGCTTGTGGCGGGTCTGTTGTGCGGGTGCGGCAGATCCCATATAAAAAGCTCATATATAAAGGAAGGGATTGAACTTCTGGCAGGTCTGGGCGAAGGCTTGGTGGAAGGTCTCGTGAATGCATGGACAAGTGATGAGGAAGACGACGATTATATCGATGTGAATTTCAGTCGTGCCGACAATGAATTAACGGAACAGGCAAATCAAGTGTACGAAGCGTTAAAAGAAAAGGATATTGAAAGCATAAAAAAAGTGTTTGCTCCATGCACAGCAAAGAAATATGATCTGGACAAAGAAATTAAAAAGTTAATTAAAAAATAGAAGGAAATGTGATCAGTATCGGAGAAGCTAGAGGGTGGACAACGGGATATGCACATGATGTAGAAAAAGGATATGAGTGGGTTGACAGTGAAGAATGGCTGGAAAATATAAAAACAGATAAAGGCTATTCGTATTGTTTATATCTTGATGGATATTACAGCAATCAGGAATCAGAGGAAAAAGTAGGAATGGGTAATCTTATTTTATATAAGGGCAGTGAGATATTTAAGAATAAACTGTATGAATTAGGTGATAGCGAATAATGATAAAACATATGAAAAGATTTATGAAAACATATAGAAGGTAATAGAGAAAATATGCCCGTAAAAGAAGCTGTAGATTTTCTATGTTCTATGTATCTTGATTTTGCGATTCCGGCATTCCGCCTGACTCACAGTGGTGTCAAGCCGGAGACACAGATTCATACCCATATGTGCTACAGAGTTTACGGATATTATCCCGGCCATTGATGACATGGATGCGGATGTGATCACCTTCGAGGCGTCCCGTTCTGATCTGCAGATTTTAGATGCATTGCGGGAAAATCATTTCGAGACCGAAGTTGGACCGGGGGTTTATGATATTCACTCTCCACGAGTGCCGTCTGTGGAGGAGATGGTGCGTGCGCTGGAGCTGATGCTGACCAAGATCAGTCCGGAGAAGCCCTGGGTCAACCCGGACTGCGGCTTGAAGACGAGAGGTGTGCCGGAGACCGATGCCAGTCTGCGCAACATGGTGGCGGCAGCAAAAGAGATTCGACAGAAGTAGAATAATGACGTTGCGAGTTTGTGATGCAATATTGAACATATATACAAAAGATGATATATTTTGCATATACTATATGCGGAGGTGATTGATATGTTGACATTACAGGAAACAATAAGACCATCGGCTGATTTGCGAAATCATTATTCCGAAATATCAAAGCTGTGTAAGGAAAACAAAGAAGCAGTGATTATTACAGTAAATGGCAGAGTTGCTCCGATAACGGAAACATTTGACGATTTGAGGAAAATAAGCAAGTGATTGTATATGCTGTCATAGATCAACGTCAGGATTATTTGAATATTATTCGTGGTTTGTAGAGAAGTAAAAATAAGTAGTCACACCCCCCCTTAGTATTATTTGGAAAGGAAAACTCTGTGAAGCCTATGAAATCAAAGCTTCACAATTTTTTTAAAAATTTTAGCACTCGACCCTTGACGTGGCTAACAAAAGGTGCTATATTGTAGTCAATCTGAGAGAGATGGTCTGATGGGATAGGATCCGAAGTATCTGGAAAACCTAAGGATCAGGGGCTTTCAGAGGGAGAAAAGAGTAGAGATAGAGTGAGTAGAACCTGCGGTGAAATCCGCAGGTTTTTGAGAAAGGCAAGGTGATTTCAATGAACATCAGTAAATTTACGACGAAGTCACAGGAAGTAGTACAGGAATGTGAGAAGGTTGCCATGGATTACGGTCATCAGGAGATGGGTGAGGATCATCTGCTGGCGGCAATGCTGCGGGTAGAGGGGAGCCTGATTCCGAAGCTCATTGAAAAGATGGGAATAGATGTGGATGTATTTCAGGCACAGGTAGATGGCGTGCTGGCAAAACGACCTAAGGTAAGCGGCGGAGATATGCGGATTGACCGTTATCTGAATGAGGCGTTGGTATATGCTGAGGACGAGGCAAAGCGGATGGGAGATGAATATGTATCCGTGGAGCATCTTTTCTTAAGTATGCTGGAGCATCCAAGCCGTGAGATCAAGGCGTTGATGAAGCAGTGCCAGATTACCAGAGAGCGTTTTTTGCAGGCGTTGTCCCAGGTGCGGGGAAACCAGCGTGTGACCAGTGATAATCCGGAGGCCACCTATGATGCTCTGGAAAAATACGGCTATGATCTGGTGGAGAGAGCCAGAGAGGGCAAGATCGATCCGGTGATCGGCAGGGACAATGAGATCCGTCATATTATCCGGATCCTTTCCAGAAAGTCCAAGAATAATCCGGTGCTGATCGGTGAGCCGGGTGTTGGTAAGACGGCAGCAGTAGAAGGACTGGCACAGCGTATTGTGAAGGGAGATGTGCCGGAGGGCTTAAAGGACAAAAAGATTTTCGCACTGGATATGGGCTCTCTGGTTGCCGGAGCGAAGTACCGTGGAGAGTTTGAGGAACGTCTGAAAGCATTACTGGAGGAGGTCAAGAAGAGTGAAGGACAGATCATTCTCTTTATTGATGAGCTGCATACTATTGTAGGAGCCGGTAAAACAGAGGGTTCTATGGATGCCGGCAATATGTTAAAGCCAATGCTTGCCAGAGGCGAGCTTCATTGTATTGGTGCGACCACGTTGGATGAGTACCGTCAATATATTGAGAAGGATGCGGCGCTGGAACGTCGTTTCCAACCGGTTATGGTGTCAGAGCCAACCGTGGAGGATACCATTTCTATTCTCCGTGGCATCAAGGAGCGTTATGAGGTATTCCATGGTGTGAAGATCACAGACAGCTCCCTGGTAGCAGCAGCAACACTTTCCAACCGTTATATTTCCGACCGTTTCCTGCCGGATAAGGCGATCGATCTGGTGGATGAGGCATGTGCCATGATCAAGACAGAGCTTGACAGTATGCCGGCAGAGTTAGATGAGCTGAACCGTCAGATCATGCAGCTTCGTATTGAGGAGCAGGCATTAAAGAAAGAGACAGATCACCTTTCACAGGAGCGTCTGGAGGCACTGCAGAAGGAGCTGGCAGAGCTTCAGGAGAAGTTTGAGCACCAGAAGGCACAGTGGGAAAGTGAAAAGGCTGAGGTGGATAAGGTCAGCAAGATCAAGGAGGAGAGAGATTCTCTTCGCAATGAGATGGAGCAGGCGCAGGCAAGGGGCGATTACACCAAGGCGGCGGAGATCCAGTATGGCAGGCTGCCAGAGCTGGAAAGACAGCTTGAGGAGGCAGAAGAAAAGGCGAAACAGCGCGGAGATTCCATGGTGCAGGAGGCTGTGACCGAGGAAGAGATTGCCAAGATCATTTCCCGCTGGACCGGTATTCCGATCGCAAAGCTGACCGAGGGTGAGCGTGAGAAGACACTTCATCTGGCTGATGAGCTTCACAAGAGAGTCGTTGGTCAGGATGAGGGTGTGGAGCTGGTATCCGAGGCAATCCTTCGTTCCAAGGCCGGCATCAAGGATCCAACGAAGCCGATCGGTTCCTTCCTGTTCTTAGGTCCTACCGGTGTCGGTAAGACAGAGCTTGCCAAGACGCTGGCGCAGGCGTTGTTTGATGATGAAAATGCCATGGTCCGTATTGATATGAGTGAATATATGGAGAAGTATTCTGTGGCTCGTCTGATCGGAGCGCCTCCGGGATATGTTGGTTACGAGGAGGGCGGCCAGCTGACTGAGGCAGTCCGCAGAAAACCATATTCTGTGGTACTTTTCGATGAGATTGAGAAGGCACATCCGGATGTATTCAATGTGTTGCTGCAGGTACTGGATGATGGACGTATCACCGATTCCCAGGGCAGAACCGTTGATTTCAAAAACACGATCCTGATCCTGACTTCTAATATTGGCTCCACTTATCTGCTGGAGGGTATTGAGGAAGACGGAACCATCAGTGAGGAGGCAAGAAACCAGACGATGGCAGATCTGAGGGCTTCTTTCCGTCCGGAGTTTTTAAATCGTCTGGATGAGATCATTCTCTTTAAGCCGCTGACGAAGGACAATATCCACGGTATTATAGACATTCTGATGGATGAGTTAAATGGCAGACTTCGTGAGAAGGAGCTTACTGTGGAGCTGACTCCGGCAGCCATGGATCTGATCGTGGAACAGGCATACGAGCCGGCGTTTGGAGCGCGTCCGTTGAAGCGTTATCTGCAAAAGCATGTGGAAACTCTGCTGGCACGTCGGATTCTGGAGGATACGGTTCACGCCGGGGATACCATTGTGATCGACAGTCAGGATGGAGTCCTTGTCACCAGATAACATTTTATAAAAAAACAGGCAATCCTGTTAACATTTCAGAAATTGTCCTGCAAGAATAAAAAAGGGCAAAACCAGCGTTTTGCCCTCCAAGAATTGCTTCGCAATTCTCGTTGGCTTCCCTCTACGCTACGAGCATTTTCCTATACACTAAAAGAAGAACCATGAATATTCATAGCAATTATGTTTCGGTTTCTATGAAATTCATGGCTCTTTTAGTTTATAGGAAATTTTCTCCTTTTTATTTGTCAGATCTATTGCTGTGAAATTATTTCCGATGTTTCACTGTGGTGTAACTATACGGTTTATTTTGCATTAGCGGCATCAAATTCTTTAACGATATCTTCTTCCGGAGCCTTAGTGAGAAGGCTTACGATCACGATGACTACGCAGGATACCAGAAATGCCGGAAGCAGCTCGTAGATATCGAAGGCACCACCCAGTGGCCGTACACAGTATTTCCAGATAAAGACTACGACACCGCCGGCAATCATACCGGACAGAGCACCTGCCAGATTACAGCGTTTCCAGAACAGGGCAAAGAGCATTACGGCACCGAAGGCACCGCCAAAGCCAGCCCAGGCAAAGGATACGATACCAAATACGCTGGAGTTTGGATCTCTTGCCATCAGTACACCAACAATGGCAATGGCAATGATGGTGATCCTTGCAAGGAGAAGCTCTCTTTTTTCGGAAATCTTGATGCCGAGGAAATCCTTTACCACGTTCTGAGAAATACCAGAGGCTGCGGCCAGAAGCTGGCTGTCTGAGGTAGACATGGTTGCGGCAAGCACACCGGCAAGGATCACACCGGCGAGAAGTGCCGGGAGAATACCATGTTTACTCAGCAGGTCGGTGATTGCCATGATAATGGTTTCCGGATCGTCCAGAGCTTTGATGGAACCGTACTTTGTCATACCGAGACCGACGACACCGATAAATACACCGACTGTCATGGCAATGACCACCCAGATTGTGGCAATGCGGCGGGAAAGTACAAGTTTCTTTTCATCCTCGATGGACATAAAACGTACTAAGATATGAGGCATACCAAAATATCCGATACCCCATGCGAGAGTGGAAATGATCGGGATGATTCCTCCGTAGGAAACGGCATTTCCTGTGGTGGCATCATAAAGCTCTGTCAGGGAGAAGTATCCAGGCAGAGAGTGGGCATTGTCTATAACGGCACCAAGTCCGCCGGCCTTGCTGATACCAAATACCATAACCGTGACGAGAGCAATACTCATAACAATACTCTGAACGAGGTCCGTGGTACATACGGCACTGAAACCACCCATTAATGTGTAGCATACAATGACCAGTGCAGAAAGAACCATTGCTGTCATATAATCAGCTCCGAAAAGACTATGGAACAGCTTACCGCATGCAGCAAATCCGGATGCCGTATATGGAATGAAAAAGATCACAATGACCAGAGCGGCAACGGCGGTGATGATATTTTTCTTATCATGAAAACGCTTTGCAAAGAAATCCGGGACGGTGATCGCCTTGATGTTGCTGGAATAACGGCGGAGACGTCTGGCAACAAAGAACCAGTTCAGCCAGGTACCGATCGCAAGACCGGCGGCGGTCCAGAATGCACTGCAGACACCGGACAGATAAGCCACACCGGGCAGTCCCATTAACAGCCAGCTTGACATATCACTGGCTTCTGCACTCATGGCAACAACGAGAGGTCCCATTTTACGTCCTCCCAGATAGAAGTCCTCCGAGGTTTTGTTCTGGTTACTAAACCGGATACCGATATAGATCATTCCTATCAGATATGCGGCGATTGCGATGATTATACACACATCATTCATTCTGAATTTCCTCCTTTGGTGTTTGTGTTACTGACAAAAAAATGATGTCCCATGACATCCATAGGACATTCAACCCATCCACTATACAATAAAGAAGGGGATAGTGTCAAATCCTGATATATTTCCGGGGGAGAGAAAATCATAGAAAATGTCATTGCAGAACATACATTCTGCATGGTATAATACGCTTACAAGAAGAGAGAGTCTGAGCCGGTCAGTATATAATGTATTGTGTTACAGGAGGAGAGGTATGAAATTGATCCATTTGTCGGATCTTCATCTGGGAAAGCGTGTCAATGAGTTTTCCATGATCGAGGATCAGAGATATATATTAAATGAGATTACAGAGATTATAGATCAGGAGCAGCCGGATGGTATTCTGATCGCCGGAGATGTTTATGATAAGCCGGTACCTGCCGTAGAGGCCGTGGAGCTTCTGGGTGATTTTCTGGAAAGTATGGCACAGAGAAATTATCCGGTTTTTGTGATCAGTGGAAATCACGATTCGGCAGAACGTCTGGCATTTGCAGCGTCGCTGATCGCTTCCAGCGGAGTATACATTTCGCCTTCTTACCGGGGACAGGTGGAACCGATTACGTTACAGGATAGATATGGTTCCGTGGATATTTATCTGCTTCCTTTTATTAAGCCGCTGCAGGTGCGTCAGGCATTTCCAGAGGAGGAGATTCATTCTTATCAGGATGCGGTGGCATTGGCAATCCGTGAGATGCATGTGGATCAGACCAGGAGAAATGTTCTGGTGGCACATCAGTTTGTGACGGGAGCAGATACCTGTGAATCGGAGGAGATCATGGTAGGAGGTACTGACCAGGTCAGTGCAGAGATCTTTACACCGTTTGATTATGTGGCGTTAGGGCATCTTCATGGACCGCAGAAGGTGGAGAGGGAGAACGTCCGTTATTGCGGCACACCGTTAAAGTATTCCTTTTCGGAGGCTTCTCATGTGAAGTCCGTAACGGTGGTAGAGATGGGACAGAAGGGGGAGACATCTGTCAGGACAGTGCCATTAAAGCCGCTTCATGATATGAGAGAGTGCAGGGGGACTTATGAGGAACTGACCGGCAGGGATCATTATATTGGCACCCGGGTAGATGATTATCTGCATATTACACTGACGGATGAGGAGGATATTTTTGAAGCAGTATCAAAGCTTCGGGTCATCTATCCGAATCTCATGAAGATGGACTATGACAATCAGAGAACAAGGCAGAACAGAGTTATTGACAATCTGGAGCAGGCGGTGGAACGCAGGCCTTTAGAGCTGGTGCAGGAGTTTTATGAGAAGCTCAATAACCGGCCGTTAAATGACAGCCAGACAAAGCTTATGGAATCGATGATCGAGGATATATGGGGAGGGAGATAAGATGAGACCATTACAACTGACGATGTCTGCATTTGGACCTTATGCCGGCGAGACTGTCCTAAATATGGGACAGCTTGGAAACAGCGGTCTGTATCTGATCACGGGGGATACCGGTGCCGGAAAGACAACGATATTTGATGCTATTACTTTTGCGTTATATGGGGATGCCAGCGGAACAGAACGGGAACCGGGGATGTTCCGGTCCCAATATGCTTCTCCGGGCACGAGAACCTTTGTAAAGCTTTTGTTTATGCATGGTGGAAAGGAGTATGAGATTGAGCGTAATCCGTCCTATATGCGTCCTAAAGACCGGGGAGAAGGGATGACCATAGAGAAGGCTGGTGCAGCTCTGGTGGCACCGGGAAGGAGCGTTTCCGGTGTGAAGGATGTAGATGCGGCTGTATTGGATATACTGGGGGTGGACAAGGATCAGTTTTCCCAGATCGTGATGCTGGCACAGGGAGATTTTCGCAGACTATTGATGTCTGATACCAGAGATCGGCAGAAAATATTCCGTAATTTGTTCCGGACACAGCCGTATCAGCTGCTGCAGGATCAGGTCAGACGTAAGGCGGCAGAACTTGAGGAGCAGTGCCGCAAGACACAGGACAGTGTCCGTCAGTATGCAGGGCAGGTATACTGGAAAGAGGATTGTGAGTATGCAGTTAATCTTCAGCGGATACAGAATGAGGAAAGTCCGTTGTCAGATATTTTGGAGATACTGCCTCTGCTGATCCAAAAGGACCGGCAGGAAAAGGAGCATATCGATCAAGAGAAAGGGCGGCTCCAGACAGAGCTTGCAGAGGCACATGCTGCTATTGCACTGGCCAAAGAAGCGCAGGAGAAGGAGCAGAAGAGACTGGAGGCAGTAAAAAAGGAACAGCTTCTTCTGGAGGAGATGAAGCTTCGGCAGCAGGAGCTTCAGGAGCAGGAAAATCGTCAGGAAGAACGGGAAAAACTCCAGCAAAGGAGAAATGTTCTGGAGCAGCAGATGAAAGAATACCATGTGTTGGAGGAGCTTGAAAAACGCAAACAGCAGTTACAGCGGGAGATAGAAACTGTACAAAAAAACGGACAGCTTCTGGATCAAAAGCTGCAGCAGAAGAGGGAGAAACTCTCCAGGGCAAAACAGCAGTTGGAACAATGCAATGATTCAGAAGCGGTTTTGGAAAAGCTCATTCATGAGGGAGAGGATCTGACAAGAGACCAGGCACAACTCCGGCAGTGTGAGAAGGAAAGAAACCGGTGTGATGAGACCGGACAGGCATTGAAGGATGCCCAGAGAGAGTATCAGATAAGGAGGGAGGAGACGGAGCGTGCAGCTCTGGATTATGAACAGACAGATCGTCTGTACATGGATGCACAGGCAGGTCTTCTGGCACAGGAGCTTCGGGAGGACAGCCCCTGTCCGGTCTGCGGTTCCTTATCTCATCCGCATCCGGCCATGCTGCAGAACGGAGCTCCAACCAGAGAGCAGAGGGAGCAGAAACGCAGGGAGGCACAGAAACGGAGACAATATGCGGATGAAGCCAGCCGGAGAGCAGCACAGATCAACAGTGCCCTGCAGGAGCAGCAGACGCAGCTTAAAGGGAGACTGGGGGAGTTGGTTCCACCGATCACCTTTGAAGAAGCAGAGTCCCAAATTACGGTCAGACTGGAGCAGCTTGCAATTAAAATCAGAGAAAATAAACAAAGTGTGGCTCATGAGAGGAAACGACGGAAGCAGAAAGAGACGCTGGTGCAGCAGATTCCACAGCACGAGGAGGAGATCCGTCACATGGAAGAGCAACAGAAGGAGGATCACGGAAATCTGGTGGCAGCGAGAACCAGATATGAGGAAGTGCGGAAGCAGTGGGAAAGCCAGAGAGAACATATTTCATTTCAGCGGATCGATGAAGCCGGGGCAGAGTTTGAAAAATTATCAGCAGAGCTTGTATCTATGGAACAGGCATTGGAGGATGCCGTAAAAGCAGTGGGCGATACCAGGGAAAAGCTGGCACTGATCCGTGGCACTTTGAAATCTCTGGAACAGCAGACAGGAGAGGGAGATAAAATATCTCTGGAAAAGGAGCTCGAGGCAGAGAAAGGCCTGAAAGAAAGAAATGATGTCCTGGAAATGGGACAGCATGAAGTAAACACGAGATTGGATAATAACCAGAGACTGTATCAGAAGATACAGGAAAAATATCAGGGACAGAAAGAACTGGAAACAGAATATCAAAATGTTCATGCTTTGTCGGAAACGCTTAATGGCAGACTGACCGGAAAGCAGAAGCTGATGTTGGAGACATATGTACAGATGACCTATTTTGACCGGGTGATCCGGCGGGCAAATCTTCGGTTTATGATCATGTCAGACGGACAGTATGAAATGAAGAGAGCAGAATTTACAGGGGAAGCCAGAAGTCAGACAGGACTCGATATCAGTATTATTGATCATTATAACGGGTCGGAACGCAGTGTGAAATCTTTGTCCGGTGGAGAATCCTTTCTGGCATCTTTATCTCTGGCTCTGGGATTATCAGACGAGATTCAGTCTGTGGCTGGAGGGATCCAGCTAGATACGCTGTTTGTGGATGAAGGTTTTGGCTCGCTGGACTCCGATGCCCTGCAGCTTGTTTACCGGGCGTTGATGAGTCTTACCGATGGACACCGTCTGGTGGGGATCATTTCCCATGTGGAGGAGTTAAAGAGCAAGATCGACCGCCAGATCGTGGTGACCAAGGAAAAGACCGGAGGAAGCAGAGTCAGAATCACAGATAACACCGGAGACATTTCCTGAGCTCCTGTTCAATGGAGATCAGACGCTTGCACAGCTCCTTCGCTGTGTGGTCTGCATCCGGATATTGATTCATATATTTATAGAGAGATTTGATACCCATATTGCAGCCGTCGGTCATAAGATCGGCGGCTGTTTCATCGCTGTCGTCAATCCCCATTTGCATATTTGTTTTCAGCCAGGCCATGCTTTTTGCCATGGGATTGGGATCTTTTTCGTCGCTGTGGTGCTTCAGAAGCTCTTCATGAATGTCGTTTCCGAGAGCGGCATGATGTTCCTTTGTTTCTTTTAAAAGTGCCTTAAAATCCGGACAATGAACCTTGTCCATGATCTCGTCAATTGCAGAGACTGCCATTTTACTGCCGGCATCACATTCCTTTAACAGATCGATCGTATTTTGTTCGTTCATGAATATACCTCCATTTTGAATGCAGTAAAACATGATGGAAACAAAGTTTTGCTGCATGATTGACATGTATCTCCTGTTTGCAGGTTTGAAACAGGTATGCATTTATTGTAAACCTATCAGGGAATTCTATGCATGTGAAATGATGTGGGAGAAACGAAAATTTCAAAAAAATAAAAAAACTTGTAAAATTGCGTAGAAAATGCTAATTTAATAATTGAAATTGGTATTATAATGGCAACATGCTTTCGAAAGTGAATTGTTGGTGAGCGTGGAGATTCTATTTGTTTATAGATGGTTACTGCTACGCTTTGGACTTAGGAAAGGAGGAAATCTCAATGCTAAATATTATACGAAATCGGTTTTCAAAAGGGAGAGGAAATTTGCAGGGTTGCTGCAGAGTCTGATTGGAATGTAGTTTCTGTGGCTGTTTGTATAATGGTCATAGATTTAGAAAATTTAACATATCTTTATTAATTGGGCTATGATCAGGATAGCTGTTATTAGGATTCAGAATTATTCTAAAACTGTATTACATGTAAGACTCTGCCGGGAAGTGATATTTTATGGCATATTGTGGAGTTTTACAGAGATAATAGAGTTTCTTTTCATCTTGTGGCATATATTTAGACAGGATGAATCGTTTTGTTCACTTTTACACAAGACAGAACAAATGTTCATGCAAAATGCTAAGAAATACTACTCCCCTTTTGATACAATACATCATATAAAACATTTTATAGATAGAGAGATAAGTGAGGGAGAGATGAAAATGGAAGAGAAGACTCCGCAGAAAATGGGAGTATGGAACAGTATGTGTTATACTGTGCAGACCATTTGGAGGGCAGACAAAGGCTGTATTCTACTGTCCTTTTACAAAAACTGCACAGAAGAAGTATATATGTCATTTTTCTTTATTTTGATGCTTCAGATGATCTATTCCTATATTGAAAGTGGCAGGTCATTTATGGGACTGCTTCGTTTTGTGACATTGTTTTGTCTGGGACATATCTGCATCCATCTGGTATCTGCCTGGCATGCGTATTATATCCGCAGGAAGACACCGAAGGTATATGCATACATATTTAACCGCGTTATTGACAAGGCGGTCCGGATTGAATTGACGAAGTATGAGCAGCCGGATTTTTATGACAGGTTTGCCAGAGCACTGGATGAATGTCTGACAAAGGCTATGGACGGACTGCATTCCATGACATGGGCAACAGGATGTGCTTTATCTGCGGTGGCGGCAATCTTTCTGATTGCCCGCGTGGATCCGGTGATGCTTGTGTTTTCGCTGCCCTCAATTGTGGCATCGTTTCTGTTCAGTTCCCGGATCAATAAGCTGCAGTATGAGCTTCGTCTGGAGGAGACCAGGGATAAGCGTGCCGCAGAGTATGTGAAGCGTGTCTTTTATGAGAAGAAATATGCCGGAGAGATCCGGCTATACAATATCCGCAAGGTACTGCTTCGTGAGCATAAGGAAAGCTTTGACAGACGTCAGCAGCTTTATGTGAGGATATATGGCAGGATTAATTTTTACAAACAGATTCAGGATATGGTGATATTTGGTCTGCCGATCCTGTTGACATATATTTATGTGAGCATTGTTCTTAAGACCACGGGCGAGGCAAAGATCGGTCTGTATGTGGCAACTCTGGGAAGTGTGGATTATTTTGCATGGAGAGTCAAGACCGCCATCAAAAATTTTATGGAAGCCGGGAAAAACTGTATGTATATGAACAATCTGCAGGAGTTTCTGGAAATGGATGAGGAGACTGTGGAGAATGGTGTCCGGACGGTACAGGGAGAGTTGGGAGACATTGTACTGGATCATGTCAGCTTTCAATATACCGGTAGTAAGAAACCGGTGATACAGGATCTGTCTCTGCAGATCCGGAAGGGCGAGAGGATTGCCCTGGTAGGCGAGAATGGTGCCGGTAAAACGACTTTGGTAAAATTATTAATGGGATTGTATCCGATCCAATATGGAACTATTTCTGTAGGAGGAGTGGATATCCGGGAGTATGACAAAAGGGATTACCAGAAGCATTTCGGAACCGTATTTCAGGATCTGCAGATCTTTTCGCTGCCTCTTTCTCACAATGTATTGATGAAGGAGCCGGAAACGGAGGAGGAGAGGGCACTGGTAGTAGAAGCTTTACAGAAGGCACAGTTTGGGGATGTGCTTGCAAAGCTTCCGGACGGCATTGACAGCATGGTTACGAAGGAGTTTGATGACAGAGGTTTTATCTGCTCCGGCGGTCAGGCACAAAAGGTTGCCATTGCCAGAGTTTTTGCCAAGAAACCGGATATTGTCATATTGGATGAACCGTCCAGTGCTCTGGATCCCATTGCAGAGTTTAATATGTACAACAATATGCTGGAAGCCTCCGAGGGGCGGACGGTATTCTTTATTTCCCATCGTCTTTCCTCCGCAAGGATTGCTGACAGGATCTATTTTCTGGAGCAGGGAAGGATTGTGGAAACTGGTACTCATGATGAATTGATGGAGCAAAACGGAAAATATGCCCGGATGTTCCGGCTTCAGGCAAAGAATTACAAGAACAGGGAGGAGGCGTGTGTCTATGAATAAAGAGAGAGACAAAATATCCATCCGCAGGCTGATCTCTAATGTAGGCTATATTATGAAATTTGCCATGGAAGTGGACCGGAGAGCGGTGGTCACGATATATGTGGGATATCTGGTATGTTCCGTAACATATGCGGTATATAGTACTCTGTTTTTGAAGTATTTTATTCAGATGATGCAGGATCGTCGGGTGGATCTGGTACAGGCTGTTTTATTTGTGTTTGCCGGTATTGTGATTTTAACAGTCAGCGATGCCACGGAGATTGCACTGGAAAACTGGGTTGAGGTACGTTTTTTGAAGGTGGCGGGCACAGTACAGAGACGTTTTATCCGAAAGGCGGCAGATATTGACCTGATCTGTTATGACAATAAGGACTATTTTGATGATTTTGTGATCGCCGCTTCTCAGTCTGAGGAGATGCTGATGACGGGAGTGATGGCTACCGGATACATTATAGGTCATGTTGCCGGTATTTTTACGCTGGGAACACTGGTGCTTTCGGTGAATCCTGTGATCGCAGTTTTTCCGATTGCCGGTTTTGTGATCAATATCGTGACACGTTTTAAGATTACAGAGTATGAATACAACTATGACATGGAATACAAGCGTATTATGCGTAAAGCTGATTATTCCAAGCGGGTATTTTATCAGCCGGAATATGCGAAGGAGATCAAGCTTTCAGAGATCCGTGTACCGCTGCAGCTTCAATTTAATGAGGCGGTAGAGGAGGTTATGGATCAGGCACATACGATCGGTATCCGGATCGCCATTCTTTCTCTGATCAACTGGATCAGCACCTTTACAGTAATGTCAGATTTTGCGATCCCTGTGTATCTGGGATATCTTGCGTTAGTAAAGAAAAGCATCCGTCTGGGGGATGTGGCAGCCATGAACAATGCGGAAGAGGGGATTCGAAATAATCTCGACGGTTTAAATTATGCTTTTGTACGTTTTCAGAAGGTGGGACAGTTTGCAGAACGTTTTCGCCGTTTTGTGGATTATGAAATACAGATTGAAAACAGACCGGGAATCAGGAAGATGCCAAAGGAGAGACAGGTATTGGAGATTAAGGATATGTCTTTCCGGTATGATGGGGCAGATCATGACACCCTTCATCATATTTCCATGACGATCCGTCCGGGACAAAAGGTAGCTTTTGTAGGAGAAAATGGAGCCGGTAAAACGACCTTCGTAAAGCTTTTGATGCATCTTTATGATGTGACGGAAGGGAGTATCTGTTATGGTGGCCATGACATTCGGGAATATGGAACAAAAGAATATCGGGATCGGATAGGTGCAGTCTTTCAGGATTACCAGATTTATGGTGCTACACTTGTAGAAAATGTGTTGATGGATGAGGAAAAGAAAGGAGACAGAGAACGGGTAATGGAGGCACTCCGACTGGCAGATTTTGAAAAAAAGCTGGAGAAGCTGCCGGAAGGTCTGGATTCCAACATGACGAGAGAGTTTCGGGAGGATGGAACGATGCTTTCCGGGGGGGAAGCCCAGAAGGTTGCGATTGCCAGAATGTTTGCCAGAACCGGCAGATTGTCGTTAGCGATTCTGGATGAACCGTCTAGTGCTCTGGATCCGCTGGCAGAGTATAAGTTAAATACCAATATGATGAAAAATGCAGGAGATGCTACCGTGATCTTTATTTCTCACCGTTTATCGACTACGAGAGATGCGGATCGGATCTATATGTTTGAAAATGGTCAGATCATTGAGGAAGGAAATCATCAGGAGCTGATGAAGCTTAAAGGAAAATATGCGGCAATGTTTGAGAAGCAGGCATATTATTATCAGGATGAGGTTGATGGAGAGGCAGTATAAAAGTCTCGGGGATTTATATTTATTTAGGGCTATGTGGCGGTTTGCTACAGGGGATGAGCTGTTTTGTGGCAGAACCGCAAAAGAATAAGTACGCAATGACTAACATGGAGGTGAGGCAGTACATGAGTAAGGAAGATGACGTTTTTAACCGCATATTTTTATACATAGAAGACCATCTGACAGAAAAGCTGACAGTGGAGGAGATTGCAAGACAGGTTTATCTTTCACCGACATATCTGCAGTCTGTGTTCAAAGAAAATTTTGGGATTCCTTTGGCAGAATACGTCAGAAGTCAGAAGTTGAAAAGGGCGTTGGAGTTATTGTACAATACAGAAAAAAGAATCAGCGATATTGCATATGACAGTGGCTTTGAACATGAATCCTCCTTTATCCGATCTTTTAAGAGAGAGTTCGGCATGACTCCCGGAGAGGCGAGGAGGAGAAAATGTTACGGCGGGAGCCTGGAATAGTCTGTATGTATATAAAATATATGGAGAATTGGCAGAGAATAGATCAATACTAATACGGAAGAAGGAAAAGCAATGCAAAGGATAATACAGCAGGCAGGAATTGTATGTTGCTCTGACGGGCTTGCAAAAAATCAGCAGGAACAAGTACATACTCTGAGGGACGCATTGCGTCAGATGAATATATCGGTCATAATGAGTCCGTACTTATATCAGGGAATCGGAACGGCAAAGCAGAAAGCGCAGGCATTAATGGCGTTATATGACAATGATGACATCCATGATGTTTTTGATATATCAGGAGGAGATCTGGCCAATGAGCTGCTGCCATACCTGGATTACAAGAGGATTGCTGATTCAGGAAAAACCTTCTGGGGATATAGCGACCTGACATCAATACTCAACGGAATTTATAGTAAAACAGGGAATCCCGGAGTGTTGTATCAGATTCGGAATCTCATAGGAGTTTGCGGGCAAGAACAGCAGGAGAAATTTTATCAGATGCTGCAACGTAAAGGAGATGATCTGTTTCGGTTTGATTACCATTTCATACAGGGAACGGAGATGGAAGGGATTGTGATAGGGGGAAATATACGCTGCCTGCTGAAGCTGGCAGGGACGGAATATTTTCCTGACTGCCATGACAGGATTCTTTTATTGGAAAGCTTAAGCGGGGACATGTCACGGATCACAGCATATTTCAGTCAGCTGCAGCAGATGGGGGTGTTTGACCGATGTGTAGGTATCCTGTTGGGGACATTTACACAGTTAGAGCAGGAGAATGGCATAGATGCAGCTCCGATCTTGTTGCAGCGTTTTGTGAGAAGAGATCTTCCGATTGCGAAAACAAAACAGATTGGTCACGGGGCAGATTCTAAGGCCATAATGATCGGGAGGAGCATGTGTTTATCTGTTCAAAAATGATATAACTTCGGATGTTGTTATGAAAGAAAACGCCAGCGGGATAATCTCCGCTGGCTTTATAAATTCCTAATAATGTTTTTGTTATTTTTCATTTTCTGTAAAACCGTTTGCGTAAACTGTAAAACCAGAAGCAATGGTTTTGCTCCATTTTCCAAAGGAAGAAGTTCCGTTGGAACGCTTGCTGACAATGGCGTTGTCGATCAATAATCCTTTTGAGGTAGCATGAATACGCCATTTGTTTCCACATCCATTATATTTACGAATGATCGGTTTTCCTTTTTGGTTGACATAACGATCACTCTGTTTCTTGAGTTCACTTTTTTTGTAAACGCCAAGTTCTACCAGACGGGCAGCAACATCTGACATGTTTTTAAATTCTCCAAAATAGAGAGCTACATGACCACCGCTTCGTCCATAGGTCAGAACATCTCCGAGAGAGAGTTTTTTCAGGCTTGTCCCTTTATTGTGACGTTTGATCGTTGTGGTTGTTTTGGAATTGTTCCATTCGTAGGTGTTTGTATCCTCGTTGAGAGTGCCGGATGTGTAAGAGATTTTTACACGATAAGCGGACCAGTCATAGGAGGTTGGAATGTTTTTCTTTCCCTTATGAACACGAATGTTTTTGCTGATATTTTTAATGCCTGCGATGGAATTTTCTTTTGCAGAGACTGTTTCAAGGGATTCCAGAGCTTTTTCTACATATGTATTACAAACGTACTGGTTCTTCCCTAATCCGTAGGATTTTCCAAGGAATCCTTTTGCGATAGAACGCTGATAGCGGTCTATGGAAATCTGCTGTTTGAAAGTTATGTTTGATGCATCTACAGATGTAGAACAAATCTGAGATGCGATAATTCCCATTGATAATGCAAATGCTGCACAAGTTTTTAATATGTTATGTTTCATTGTTAAACCCCAAATATTACAGAAAAATTACGCTAATTGTTAACTACAGTTCATAATTATATCGTAATTTTCGGAAAATTTCAAGAAAAAATTACAAAAATGTTAAGAATTTTACAAGATAATTGCGGTTATATATAAGATTCTATGAAATAGTCCATTTTTCACGGGATTTCAAGATGTTTTTAAAAATTTGATTCCGTTAAATTAAGAGGGTTGACTTTTAGAAAATGATATGATAGTATACTAACTGTATTAAATGAGTTAATACAGTACAAACACGGTTGTGAACAGGGGGTGAGATCGTGATACAACTCAATTACCGGGGTGCCCGACCAATTTATGAGCAGGTAAAGGATGGATTTCGTCATTTGATCATTCAGGAAGTGATGAAAAGGGACGAAAAACTGCCATCTGTGAGGGAACTTGCAACATCGCTGACCATCAATCCTAATACAATACAGCGTGCCTATAGAGAGTTGGAGCAGGAAGGATATGTTTATACGATTCCGGGAAAGGGGAGCTTTGTAGCCGGTGTGCCGGAGACGGATGGACGGAGAAAAAAGGAGCTTTTAGAGTCCTTTGATAAAACAGTAAAGGAACTGAAGTTTCTGGGAATGAGTCCGGAGGAGTTAATGGAGCGGATCAGGAATGTTTCAAAATGAAAGAATGGAGGGGAATTAATTTGATTCAGGGAAAAGATATATGTAAAAGGTTCGGAGATTTTCAGGCCCTTGATCATGCGAGCTTTCATGTACCCAAGGGGGCGGTTTATGGTCTGGTTGGACCAAACGGAGCAGGAAAGTCTACGCTGCTTCGTCATGTGACGGGGATATTCCGACAGGACAGTGGAGAGCTTTTAGTGGATGGGGAAAAGGTGTTTGAAAATCCTGCCGCAAAGGCAAAACTCACGTTTATACCGGATGATATTTTTTATTTCCGTCAGGCAAATCTGAAAGAAATGAAAAAGTATTATGAAGGGATCTATCCTACATTTGATACGGAGCTTTTTGATAAGCTGATGGATTGTTTTCCGGCGGTAGACCGGAAGAAAAATATCCGCCGGATGTCAAAGGGAATGCAGAAGCAGGCTGCCTTTTTGCTGGCGATCAGCTGTAAGCCGCAGCTTCTGATATTGGATGAGCCGGTGGACGGACTGGATCCGGTGATGCGCCGTCAGATCTGGAATATTCTTTTGAATGCAGTGAGCGAGGAGCAGATGACGGTGCTGGTGTCCTCTCACAATCTGAGAGAGCTGGAGGATGTCTGTGATCATGTGGGGATCATGCATAAGGGACAGGTGATCCTGGAGCGTTCCCTAAGTGAGCTTCAGGGAAGCGTGACAAAGCTGCAGATGGCATTTGAGGGGGATGAGGTGCCGGATATCACAGGACGTTTTGAGGTGATGAACCATACGCAGCTTGGCCGGGTGCATACCCTGATCGTAAAGGGAGATCAGAGAGAACTGGGGGATTATCTCGCGACCTTCCATCCGCTTGTTATGGATATGCTGCCGTTGACACTGGAAGAAATCTTTATTTATGAACTGGGAGGTGAGGATTATGAAGTCAAAGACATCATTCTTTAATAAAATGATATTCCAAAAGGATATTACAAGATTCTGGCCGTTGTGGACGTTACAGCTCGTGTTCGGATTTCTTGGAGTGATCATTCCGGCCTTGTCGCAGATGTCATATATTAACAATCTTCAGACACATTCCGCGAAGACGCAGTATAAGATAGATGATCTGATCGGATATATACAAAACAGTTGTCTGTCTCCTTATATCATGGCAATTTGCATTGTGATTGCAGCCAGTGTGTTCCTGTATCTGACTAGAGAGAGGGAGACATATACGATGCATTCTTTTCCGATGAAAAGAGTACATATTTTTACAAGCCACTATCTGGCGGGGATGGTAATGCTGATCGTTCCGGCGTTGATCATTCAGGTTTGCCTGATGCTGATCGGTGTGACCAATGGCGTTGGGGTCATTCTTCCATATGCAGGGATTTATATGCTGGAATGGATCCTTCAGGTGTTTTTTTATTACAATCTGGCTTGTGCTGTTGTGATGGTCACCGGCAATGCATTTATGAGCTTTGTGATCTATGGTGTGCTCAATTGTCTTGTGGCAGGGGTGGCAATGCTTTACTCTATGCTGGCAGAGATATTTGTCTATGGTAATCAGGGATTTGATCCATATGATATCGTGGAAAATCCTTTGATCAGAAGATTGACTCCGGTGGTGTTTTTTATGATACATACCCTGCGGGGAGAGGCCCGGGGGGCATGGGCATATACGATGGGCGATGGCAGCCATGTGGTCATGAATTATGGTCAGGTGCTGCCGGAAATAGGAAAGACCGCCTTTTATCTGATCCCGGCTGCTCTTTTGCTGGCAATTGCCATTGGACTATATCGGATCCGTCAATTAGAGTCAGCAGGGGACATCATTGCATTTTCCTGGGGCAGACCGGTATTCCGCATTGTGTTTGTGTTTTGTTCCAGTCTTTTGTTTGCAGCAGGAGTTTATGCGATCGGTTTTGGAAATATCATAAATGATAATGCATATGGCAGAAAATTTAATATTGTTCTGGGGCTTGTTATAGCAGGGACGATCCTGTTCTATTTCATAGCTAATATGATATTGGATAAATCGTTCTTTATCTGGAAAAAAACATCCTACTGGCGGATGGGGCTTTTTGTAGTGTTTATGATCTTTGGTATGATCGGTGTCCGGAATGGTCAGCTGGGATCTGGACTTCCTGCTTTTGATAAAGTACAGCAGGTGGGTGTGTCATTGGAATATAACGGGGAAAACAGTTATGAAACGCCGACATTTTATATGACAAATCCTCAGGCGATCCATCAGGCATATGAGTTGAATCAGGATATTTTGAAATACGGAAGAAATATCCAGGAAAGCAGTGATGGAAATCAGAATGCCATCCGGATCCGGTACACTCTGGCAGGGGGAAAAGAGAGAATACTATATTATCAGGTGGAAGCTTCCGGTGAGGGCAAAAAGATGATGAATCGAATGAAGCAGTTTATCAGGAAGCAGCCGGATATGTGCGAGCTGCTTTATGGGAAGGGCTATGAGACAAAACTCCAAAAGGCCATGTATGTGAGCGGTATGTCTGTTGAATGGGTAAAGGATGGAGACGAGATGGTTTCCAAGTGGCTCAGTGAAGAAGAAGGTTATCCGTTATTGGAGGATAATACCGATGATCAGGAGCTTAGAAACGAATTATACCAGGCGTTGCTCCGGGATATTCAGGATGGAAACTGTGATCTATTTTATCAGGAACAGGCAAACAGCTTTCTTGTAAGCCTGACAGATGACGGAGGGGAAACACGGTACCAGGAAGTGCAGATTACAGCAAAATGTACGAATACCCTGAAAGTGATCGAGAAGCTTGGACTGGTAAAGCAGTCCGGAAGAAAATGGGAGACTCCTCATGGAATATTAGGAGAGACTTCTTCCAGTGTTCCATCCGGAGAGTAAGGGGAAATAAATTCAAGAGAAAACGTAGTCATGGACAGGGAACTGTGTTACAATAGGACACAGTTCCCTGTCTATTGTTTGTGACCGGTACAGGATAGAAATGCTTCGGACAGGGGGAAAGGTTAGGTGACAGAATGGCTACATTTCAGGTAGAGTTAAAACGGGTCGTTGATGACAGTTATCCCATTGAGATCGGATTTGATCTGATGGATCATCTGGTAGAGGATATGAAAAACGGACTGCTGGGAGGCAAAAAGAAGCTGGCAGTCATTACAGACAGTGAAGTGGAAAAGCGGTATGCGGAGCCGATAGCACAGAAGCTTGAAGCAGCAGGCTTTACGGTAAATATATTTACTTTTCCGGCGGGAGAGAAGAGCAAGACACGCCAGACGAAGGAAATGATCGAGGATGCCATGCTGGCAAAGGAATACCGCAGGGATTGTGGTATTATTGCAGTCGGAGGCGGTGTAGTCACAGATCTGGCAGGTTTTATTGCCGGAACCTATGGGAGAGGTGTTCCTTTCGTCAATTATGCCACGACACTTCTGGCGGCAGCTGATGCATCCGTGGGAGGAAAGACGGCAGTAGATACCCCTCTTGCAACAAATCTGATCGGTCTGTTTAATCAGCCACAGAAAGTTTATTTAGATATTGCCACATGGAAAACTTTGCCACAGAGACAGCTTTCCAGCGGTATGGCAGAGACCATCAAGCATGCATGTCTTGCCACAAAGGGAGAGTTTTTTGATTTTCTGGAGCAGCATATGGAGGAGCTCCTGGCACTGGATCCGGTGCTTTGTGAGCATATGGCAGAGGAAAACTGCAGCATTAAATATCATGTCGTTATGAAGGATGAGCGGGAGAGCGGCCTGAGAGAAGTCCTGAATCTGGGACACACTGTTGGACGGGCCATAGAAACGGTCAGTGATTACAGACTCCTTCATGGAGAGGCGGTTTCCATTGGACTCGTGGCACAGCTTCATCTGTCTCGTCAGATGGGTTATGTGACGAAGGAGCAGGTGGAACGTGTTGTGAAGCTTTTGAAGCAGGCCGGACTTCCGACAGAGATTCCGGAGTATATTGACAGGGAGGCACTTGTCAAAAAGCTGTATACGGATAAGAAGGTAAAAAACGGACAGCTTCGTTTCGTACTGCAGAAGGGTATCGGAGATATCGTAGAGTTTCCGGATGGCAGCTTTGCGGCTCCGGTGAGTGAAGAAACTGCCAGAGAGATCATTATGAAAATGGATTGATCAATGATAAATAAACAAGAGGCATTGAAAAAGGAATAATTTTCAATGCCTCTTGTTTTTGCAAAACATAAATTTTGCTGACGAAATAATCTTTCGTGTTTCCCCTGTATAAAGCTTATAATAGATTTATTCCTGTACCTGATTCTGCATGATCTTATGAAATGCAGGAACGATCTGGGCAACAACAACGGCCTTTACCAGATCGAGGATAATAAAGGAGAAGAACCCTGCAACCCATGCAGTTTTCCACGGCATATGGTTCATAAGCTTCAGCCAGACCATACCAAATAAATCTACAAATATAACAGATGCCACAGACACGACTGTGTAACGGATGCGATTGTATTTTGCTCCACGAAGCAGTGGTAACAGGAGAGCTACGAGGATAAAAGCAATCGTGTATCCGCCGAGAGGTCCCATAAGGTATCCAATGCCGGCGTTTCCACCGATGAATACCGGTACTCCTACAGCACCCAGGAGAAGCCATACAACAGAGATCAGCAGAGACTGCTCCAGTGGAAACACGAGAGCGATCAGTGTGATAATGAAATTCAGGAATGTCACATGATATCCTGTAAATGGAAGCGGTACGCTGATGTAGGCAGAGACGCAGAGAATTGCTGCAAACATTGCCATCAGAGCCAGCCGCTGTGTGGTAAATCTTTTACCGGTAACAGTTGTTGAGTCGTTCATAAGATACCTCTTTTCTTTCGTTTTTTCATATTATGAGTATGAAATAAATTTGATCAGGGAAAATCCCTAACCTTCGCAACAAAGTATAACGGAGAAAAAAAGTTCTGTCAACCATAAAATGAAATTGGTTGACGAAAGTGGGAGCTTTGGTTATTGATAAATTCTGTGAAATTAGGGGATGATTTTATTAATAAGGTTGACAATATACCCTGTGGGGGTATATAATTCGTTGCGAAAGGCAGGGATGATATATGGATCCAGAGAAAAAATGCTGTTGCTGTGAGCGCAAAAAACAGCGTCAGGAAAAGGAATATAAGGACATGATTAACCGCCTGAGCCGGATCGAAGGACAGGTACGGGGGATTAAACGGATGGTGGAGGAGGATGCGTATTGCACCGACATTCTGGTTCAGGTGTCCGCAGTTAATGCCGCATTAAACAGTTTTAATAAGGTGCTTTTAGCCAATCATATCAAGACATGCGTGCGTCAGGATATTCTGGACGGCAAGGAGGAGACCGTGGATGATCTTGTGGTGACGCTGCAGAAATTAATGAAATGATACAATGGGCAAACATCAACATCAGGAAATCAAAAGGAAAGGGGCGGAAAGTGTAATGGAACAATATATTGTAACCGGGATGAGTTGTGCGGCCTGCAGTGCCAGAGTGGAAAAGGCGGTTTCCGGCGTAGAGGGTGTTACCTCCTGCTCGGTGAGCTTGCTGACAAATTCTATGGGTGTAGAAGGAACTGCATCCCAGGCTGCCGTCATTCAGGCGGTGGAGGAGGCCGGCTATGGAGCAAGTCCCAAAGGGGGTCAGGAGCAGGCGAAGGAGGGAGGCTTTGATTCCCTGCAGGATTCTCTTAAAGACCGGGAGACACCGGTTCTTCGCCGGAGACTTCTCTCGTCAGTTATTTTCCTGCTGCTTCTGATGTATCTGTCTATGGGACATATGATGTGGGGATGGCCGCTTCCATCGTTTTTTGAGGGAAATCATGTGGCCATGGGACTGGCACAGCTTCTGCTGACCGTGCTCATTATGGTACTGAATCAGAAGTTTTTTATCAGCGGCTTTAAGAGTCTCTGGCACCGTGCTCCCAATATGGATACACTGGTTGCATTAGGTTCTTCTGCTGCATTTGTGTATAGCACCTATGCACTTTTTGCTATGACGGATGCCCAGGTAAAGGGGGATGCAGATGCGGTGATGGGGTACATGCATGAGTTGTATTTTGAGTCTGCCGCAATGATCCTGACACTGATCACCGTCGGGAAGATGCTGGAAGCATATTCCAAGGGAAAAACCACAGATGCCCTAAAAGGTCTGATGAATCTGGCACCCAAAACAGCTGTGCTGGTGCGTGACGGTGCAGAGATCGAGGTGCCGGTGGAGCAGGTAAAGAAGGGGGACATTTATGTGGTGCGCCCCGGTGGAAATATTCCGGTGGATGGTGTCGTACTGGAAGGAAACAGTGCTGTTGACGAGTCGGCACTGACCGGTGAGAGCATACCTGTGGATAAGGTGCAGGGAGACAATGTATCGGCTGCAACCATCAACCAGTCCGGTGTGCTTCGCTGCGAGGCAATCAGAGTGGGGGAGGATACCACCTTGTCAAAGATCATCCAGATGGTCAGTGATGCGGCGGCAACAAAGGCACCGATCGCCAAGATTGCTGATCAGGTGTCCGGTGTTTTTGTTCCGGCGGTTGTTACGATCGCTGTGATCACGATCCTTGTCTGGCTTCTGCTTGGAAAAGATATCGGCTTTGCGCTGGCAAGAGGGATTTCCGTTCTGGTGATCAGCTGCCCTTGTGCTCTGGGCCTTGCGACACCGGTAGCGATCATGGTAGCAAATGGTGTCGGAGCCAGAAACGGCATTCTGTTTAAAACGGCAGTTTCCATGGAAGAAACCGGCAAGACAGCAATCGTGGCACTGGACAAGACGGGAACGATCACTCAGGGCGAACCGAAAGTAACGGATATTTTGCCGGCAGAGGGCGTGACAGAAGGGCAGCTTTTGGAGGATGCATTTCATCTGGAGCAGATGAGTGAACATCCTTTGGCGAGAGCCGTTCTTGACTATGGTACCCAAAAAGGTGTAAGCTCTAAGGAAGTCGGTGAATTTCAGGCACTTCCTGGAAACGGTCTGTCGGCTGTCTGCGAGGGAGTACATCTTACCGGTGGAAGTGTTGCGTATATCAGCAGCCGCACGGCACTTTCAGATAAAGTCAATCAGCAGGCACAGGAGCTTGCAGATCAGGGAAAAACACCACTCTGCTTCCTGCGGGATGACCGGTATATCGGTATGATCACTGTGGCAGATGTCATCAAGGAGGACAGCCCGCGGGCGGTCCGGGAGCTTCAGAATATGGGCATTCATGTAGTAATGCTCACAGGAGACAACCGTAGAACGGCAGAAGCCATTGGTGCACAGGCAGGTGTGGATGAAGTAGTAGCGGATGTATTGCCGGATGGCAAGGAAATTGTGATTCGGCAGCTGCAAAAGTTTGGCAAGGTAGCGATGGTGGGCGACGGCATCAACGATGCACCGGCACTTACCAGAGCGGATATGGGTATTGCCATTGGCGCCGGTACGGATGTTGCCATTGATGCGGCAGATGTGGTTCTGATGAAGAGCCGTCTCAGTGATGTGCCGGCGGCGATCCGGTTAAGCCGGGCGGCGCTGAGAAATATTCATGAAAATCTTTTCTGGGCATTTATTTATAATGTCATTGGGATTCCGCTGGCAGCAGGAGTCTGGATCCCGCTGTTTGGCTGGAAGCTGAATCCGATGTTTGGAGCGGCAGCCATGAGTCTGTCAAGTTTCTGCGTTGTAACCAATGCTCTGCGGCTGAATCTTTTTAAGCTTCACAATGCCGGCAGGGATCGCAAAAGAAAAAATGCGGTTGCAGTTAATATTATTTCAGATAATTCTAATAATAAGAAAGAGGAGGATAATAAAATGACAAAAACAATTCATATTGAAGGAATGATGTGTGGACATTGTGAGGCACATGTAAAGAAGGCACTGGAGGCCATTGACGGTGTGGCAGAAGCTCAGGCAAGCCATGAGAAAGGTACGGCAGTTGTAACCCTTACAGCGGATGTGGCAGACGATGTGCTGACAAAAGCAGTAGAGGAGCAGGACTACAAGGTTATTTCCGTAGAGTAAGCGGATCCGCTTTGAGGAAGGATCAAGAGCAATAACAATGAATCCACCGGAGGTCTGGCAGGTACCTGCGGACAGAGGGAAGCTGGTGGATCAGAAAGGATGGCAGGTATGCCGGCAGTATTATTTGAGGGAGGAACATTCCGCCCGGTGTTTAGTTGTGGTGTGATGGATGCGTTACTGGATGAGGATGTTATGTTTCCTTATTGCATCGGGGTGTCCGCAGGAAGTGCCGATGCGGCATCATATATTTCCAGACAGAGAGGACGCAATATTGAGGTGTTGGAAAAGTACCGCAACGACAAGCGTTATATGGGCAAGAGAAATCTTCTGAAGGAGAGAAGCATGTTTGGTGTGCAGTTTGCATTTCGCGATATTCCAAACATTCATGTTCCTTTTGACATGGAGACCTTTCAGAAGTATGACGGTCAGTTTATTGCCGTGACCACGGATGCACAGACAGGGCATGTACAGTATTTTACCCAGAAGGATATTGATAAGGACTTCGAGGTATTTCACGGCACCTGCGCATTGCCGGGGATCATTCCTCCGGCGGTGATCCGGGGCAGAGAATATTTTGACGGCGGACTTGCTGATCCGATCCCGATCGGCAAGGTATTATCGGACGGCAACGATAAGGTACTGGTGGTGCTTACCAGACCGAAGGGATATATCAAGGCATGCCGTCGTTCGGATATTCTGATCGCCCGCAGCATTGAAAAGAAATATCCGGCCATTGCCCGTGCACTGGTCAACCGTTACAAAAAGTACAACCGCTCCGTGAAGCTCTGTGAGGAGCTGGAAAAACAGGGGCGTGCCGTGTTGCTTCGTCCGGAGACTCCGCTCAAAAGTCTGGAAAAGGATGTGAAGGTTCTGCGGCAGTCCTGGCAGGCGGGATATGATCAGGCAATGAAGCATATGGACGAGATCAAAGCGTTATTTCATTAATATTTTATAGAATTGCTATTTTCTTTTTGCAAAAAATGGTATATAATAGCAACGAATTGAGGTTTTTGTAGTGAATTATACAAATGGAGGATTAGGATTATGTTAGTATCAGCAAAAGAAATGCTTACAAAAGCAAAAGCAGGTCACTATGCAGTAGGTCAGTTTAATATCAACAATCTGGAGTGGACAAAGTCTATTCTTCAGACAGCACAGGAGCTTGAGTCACCGGTTATCCTTGGTGTATCTGAGGGTGCTGGAAAGTATATGTGTGGTTACAAGACTATCGTTGGTATGGTAAAAGGAATGATCGAGGAGCTTAACATCACAGTTCCTGTAGCACTTCACCTGGATCACGGTTCATTCGAGGGTGCAAAGGCTTGTATCAATGCAGGTTTCTCTTCTATTATGTTTGATGGTTCCAGCCTTCCGATCGAGGAGAACGTACAGAAGACTACAGAGCTTGTAAATACATGTAACATCCTTGGTCTTTCTCTGGAGGCAGAGGTTGGTTCTATCGGTGGCGAGGAAGATGGTGTCATCGGTGCTGGTGAGTGTGCAGATCCTGAGGAGTGCAAAAAGGTTGCAGATCTTGGTGTAACAATGCTTGCAGCAGGTATCGGTAACATCCATGGTAAATATCCTGAGAACTGGGCTGGTCTGAGCTTCGAGACACTGGATGCAATTCAGGCTAAGACAGGTGATATGCCTCTCGTGCTTCACGGTGGTACAGGCATTCCGGCAGATATGATCAAGAAAGCAATCTCTCTCGGTGTTGCAAAGATCAATGTAAATACAGAGTGCCAGCTTGCATTCCAGGAAGCTACACGTAAGTACATTGAGGAGGGTAAGGACCTTCAGGGTAAGGGCTTTGATCCTCGTAAGCTTCTTGCTCCGGGTGCAGAGGCTATTAAGGCTACTGTTAAGGAGAAGATGGAGCTTTTCGGATCTGTTGGAAAGGCATTCAACTAAACCTACAAAGGAATATATGGAGACGGCAGTGAGTTAACGGCATCTGCCGTACACGGATATAACAGCTTTGCAGCCTGTATTTATGCAGGCTGCAAAGTTGTTTCTATAATGGAGGATAGAGCATGACCAGAAGAGAGTTTCTATCAGAGCTGCGCATGGCGTTAGAGGGCAATATTCCGGTACAGGATATTGAGGATAATATCCGCTATTATGATAATTATTTTGCGGAGAGCAGCAAGTCTGAGAGAGAGGTATGTGAGGAGCTGGGAGATCCCCGGTTGATCGCAAGAACACTGATCGATTCCTTTACGGCTTCGAAGGGACCTATGGCAGATTTCTATAAGGAACAGGCAAGAGATGATTACAGCAGAGAAACCCGGACGGACAGCGTTTATCCGGATGGAGGCTCCGGTGAAAAATGGTATGATAAGGTATTCCGTTATGCGATGCTGATCTCCATTGCGATCATTGTGATCGCCGTGCTGATCTTTGTATTAAAGCTTACGGTAACGGTTGTCATTCCTGTCGTAGTGATCGTTCTAATTATTAAATTCTTATTAGATTTATTCCGGAGATATTGACACAAAGGACGTTCCGGTGCTATTATCGCGGATAGACATATTGGAGGAATTAAAAGGAATGTATAAGGTATTATGTAAGGATGGAATGGCGAAACGTGCCAGGCTGGAGACGGTTCACGGGACAGTGGAGACTCCGGTGTTTATGAATGTCGGCACGATCGGTGCTATCAAGGGAGCGGTTTCTACCAGAGATCTGGAGGAGATAGAGACACAGATCATGCTGTGCAATACCTATCATCTTCATGTAAGACCGGGAGATGATGTGGTTTATGATATGGGAGGAATCCGTAAGTTTGCTGTCTGGGATCGTCCGGTGCTGACAGATTCCGGAGGATTTCAGGTTTTCTCTCTGGCGGGGCTTCGTAAGATCAAAGAGGAAGGTGTCTACTTTAACTCTCACATTGACGGTCATCGTATTTTTATGGGACCGGAGGAGAGTATGCAGATACAGTCACATCTTGCTTCCACGATAGCGATGGCATTTGATGAGTGTCCGCCGCATCCTGCTACCAGAAAGTATATGCAGGATTCTGTTGACCGTACCACCAGATGGCTGGAGCGTTGTCAGAAGGAGATGAAACGTCTGAATGGTCTGGAGGAGACACTGAATCCCCACCAGTTATTATTTGGTATTAATCAGGGCGGGACTTTTGAGGATATCCGGATTGAGCATGCCAAAAGGATTTCTGAGATGGATCTGGATGGCTATGCGCTGGGTGGTCTTGCAGTGGGTGAAACTCATGCGGAGATGTATGACGTGATCGAGAAGACCATAGATTACCTGCCGGAGGACAAGCCGGTTTATCTGATGGGAGTGGGTACACCACAGAATATTCTGGAGGCTGTGGAGCGTGGTGTGGATTTCTTTGACTGCGTATATCCTGCCCGCAATGGCAGACATGGTCATGCATACACCAACCATGGAAAGATGAATCTCTTTAATGCAAAGTATGAGAGAGATGACCAGCCGTTGGATGAGGATTGTGGATGTCCGGTATGCCGCCGGTACAGCCGTGCGTATATCCGTCATCTGCTAAAGGCAAAGGAAATGCTGGGACTTCGTTGCATGGTAACACACAATCTGTGGTTCTATAACCATTTAATGGAAGAAATTCGGGAGGCAATCGAACAGGGATGCTTCCAGGAATATAAAAAGAAAAAATTAGAAAGTATGGAGGAACTAAAATGAATGCAATAAGCGTATTGGCATCAGCAAACGGACAGGCGTCTACAACGCAGGGGATTCTCAGCATGGTAGTGATCTATGCAGCTATCATCGGTATTTTCTGGTTCTTTGCCATCCGTCCACAGAAAAAACAGCAGAAGGAGCATGACACAATGCTCACCACACTGGAGGTAGGCGACAGCGTTCTGACTACTAGCGGTTTTTTTGGTGTTGTGATCGATATCATGGACGAGGTTGTTATCGTTGAGTTTGGTAATAACAAAAACTGCCGTATCCCTATGAAAAAAGAAAACATCGTGGAGATTGATAAGCAGGGCAATGAGAACAAATAATGAATTTTATTTTGCTGATATATGATAAAAAACGTCTGGGGAAAATTTCTTCAGACGTTTTTTGCTGGTGCGGGAATGGCAGCTTTTATTTTTGAAATGTTATTGGGAAAATAGGTATACGTGCCTATCAGGATAAAGGATAATCTACGGCTGCGGCGAGGCTTTCCAGATAATCGTAGGGAACTGCCAGACTGCCTCTGCCGGTACCAATATCAATGGCCGGTTTGTTGGCTCCGTGAAAGTCCGAACCACCGCTTGGCAGCAGATGGAAACGGGAAGCAAGCTGGCCGGCATAATATTCATCCTGCAGGGTATGGTTGGAATATTTTACTTCGATGCCCATAAGACCGGCATCTTTCAGGCGGGCGATCAATGTCTCCAGCTCCTTCTGGGGCAGCTTATAGTGAAGGGGATGTGCAAGAATCGGAACGCCACCGGCTTTCCGGATGATCTCGATGCCGTCCTCCGGCTGTATATATTCCCGTGGGATAAAGTAGGGGCAGCCGGGGTCGAGATATTTTTTGAAGGCTTCATTGGGGATCTTTACGATCTGATGCTCCACGAGATATCTGGCAAAATGTGCTCTGGTGATAACGGCATCCGGATTTCCCTGGGTAAGCTCCTCGTAGGTGACAGGGATTCCGTTTTTGTTGAAGCGTCGTATCATTTCCTCGTTTCGTTCCAGGCGGCGCCGGATCAGAAGCTGCGTCATATCCTGAAAAGCTTTGTTACAGTGATCCACAAAAAGCCCCACGATATGGATATCCTGTTTTTTGTATGCTACGGAAAGTTCTGTGCCGGGGATGACCAGAATTGGCAGAGAAAGTGCAGTGGCGGCGTTCATGGCTTCCTCCACGCCGGATACGGTGTCGTGGTCAGTCAATGCCATGGCACGAAGTCCCTTCCCGGCGGCACGCTGTACCACTTCTGTGGGGGTACATGTGCCATCGGAAGCATTGGAATGTGTATGCAGATCTATAAAATTCGTCATGGAAATCCCTCCTGATATTTGTTCTGTTGAATAGTTTATCACAATTTGACATACAATAGTGAATAAAACGTGATTTCAAAGCTCATATCAGATACAGGGCTTACGAAAAGGGAGAATAAGATGAAGGGTAAAAAGATAGTGGGGTTTATTGTGATACTGATGGGAATGCTGATCGTTTCTGTGATGTTCCTGGCAGTCCTTTCTGCTGTGATGCTGAAGGGGCATATGAATTCCGGGTTTATCAGCGGGGGAGTGATCGCAGCCTATGTGGTTTCCTCTCTGCTGGGAGGTTTTTGCATTGGTCAGATCAAAGGAAAACAGAAATTTCTTTGGGGAGCATGGATGGGAGCTGGGTATTTTCTGCTCCTTTTACTGGCAGGAAATCTGATCTATCATCAGGGGATCCACATGAATTTTCAGACAGTCAGCAGTGGGATCATCTGTGTGGTTGCCGGGATGATTGGTGGGATGCTTGCACCGGCGGAGCATGGAAAAGCGTAAAAGTTATTAGATAGTTAATAGTTATTTAATACAAAAGTAAACATTGTGTGATGATATAAAAATTCTTTGTGTTATGATAATCCGTGTGCGAAAAAGAAGTGAAAAATGCTCGATACAATGCACAAGTGAATAAAGAAGAGAAGGTGAGTAGAAGATGAGCAGGAGAAAAAAGGGGAAAGACAGAAGAGGACAGGGAGATTCCAGGTCTATATGGATCATGATGAGTGCAGCCGTGGTTCTTGGAATTGTGATCATTGCAATGGCAGTTCAGCTTGTGCGCCTGAACCGTCAGGGGGAACAGGATGAAAATCAGCTAAAGACAGAAGCTTCTGTGGATCAGGAGAAAAAAAATAAAAAGGCAGAGAAACCGTCTGAAACGAAGAAACCACAGGAAGAAAAGGTTTCGGTGGAGCATATCCGCAAAAATCTGGATCTGGATAAACCGATGGTGGCACTGACTTTTGATGATGGTCCGTATGACCGTGTGACGAATCGTATTGTTAAGGCTTTGACAAAGAATGATTCCAGAGCCACCTTTTTTGTGGTAGGAAATCGTGTGGAACGGTATGCGGATACGATGAAAAATGCTTATCAAAAGGGAAATCAGATTGCGACCCATACTTTTGATCATGGGGATCTGAGTAAAATGAAAAAAAAGCAGATCCGCCGGGAATTAAAAAGGTCGTTTCGTGTCATGAAAAAGATAAACGGGGAGAACCCGACGATGCTTCGTCCACCTTATGGCAATGTCAATGATAAGATGCGACAGACCATTCAGATCCCGATGATCTACTGGAGCGTGGATACAGAGGATTGGTCGAGCAGAAACAGAGATAAAGTGTTAAGCCGCTGCAAGAACATCAAGGATGGCGATATTGTACTGATGCATGATCTGTATCCAAGTACGGCTGCAGCTGTGGAAAAACTGATACCGAAACTGCGTAGGAAGGGCTTCCAGCTTGTGACGGTAGAGGAGTTATTCTACTATAAGGGCATTGATGCCAAGGGCGGAAAGGTATATTTTAGTGCAAGGCAGTAGAATTTACGGCCGGCAGCGAAAGGATCAACACATAAAGATGAATGAAATATAAGTAATCGCTTGCCAATCTTTCATTGACTATGCTATAATAATCTTTAACGTGGTTTTTTATGCGTGTACGGAACGAAAGCATAAGAATATCTGCGAAAAAGAGTTATTTAAAGGAGATATGCAGCAATGAAAAACAAAAGGAAAGGATTGCTCACTATAATCGTGATTATAGCAGCAATCGCATTTTGTGGTTACACGACTCTGGTTGGACTGGGAGCTGCCCACAAGGGAAGTGCCCAGAACATCAGGTTGGGACTGGATCTGGCCGGTGGTGTCAGTATCACGTATGAGGCTGTCAAGGATAATCCGACAGACACAGAGATGAAGGATACGATCCAGAAGATGCAGCAGCGTGCCGAGGTATACAGTACAGAGTCCTCTGTTGTACAGCAGGGAGATAAGCGTATTGAGGTAGATATCCCAGGTGTTGCTGACGCAGAGGAAGTATTAAAGAGTCTTGGTAAAGAGGGTTCTCTTGACTTCGTGGCAGAGGATGATGTTACCGTGAAGAAGGATGGTACCGTTACATATGACAAGAGTAAAGTCATCTGTTCCGGTTCTGAGGTAAAGAATGCCGAGGCAAATACCATTCAGGATGAGACGACAAAGAACAAAGAGAATGTCGTTGATATCACCTTCAACAAAAAGGGAACCAAGAAATTTGGAGCAGCGACTCAGGCAGCAGCTCCATCCAAGAAGAGAATTTATATTATTTATGATGGCAAGGAGCTTTCTTCTCCGGCAGTCCAGAGTGAGATACTCAATGGTAAGGCTCAGATTTCCGGAAGCTTTAAGACATTTGCTGACGCAGAGGAGCTGGCAGCAGGTATCCGTATCGGTGCACTTCCTCTGGAGCTGAAGGAAGCACAGTCTCAGGTGGTTGGAGCTCAGCTTGGTCTTGATGCAATTAAGACAAGTCTTTTGGCAGGTGCGATCGGATTTGGTCTGGTGGTATTGTTCATGGTAGTGTTCTACAGACTTCCGGGCTTGGCAGCATCTGTTGCACTGTTGTTCTATCTGGTGCTGATGCTTGTGGTATTAAACGGCTTAAATGTTACCCTGACACTTCCGGGTGTTGCCGGTATCATTTTGAATATTGGTATGGCGGTGGATGCCAATGTTATCATATTCACCCGTATCAAGGAGGAGCTTGCGAAGGGCAAGTCCGTACAGACGAGTATCAAGCTTGGTTTTGATAAGGCATTGTCTGCTATCGTGGATGGTAACGTAACCACATTGATCGCAGCATTCGTGCTTTATCTGAAGGGATCCGGTACGATCAAGGGATTTGCAACCACATTGGCAATCGGTATTATTCTGTCTATGTTTACAGCTCTTGTTATCACAAAGCTTCTTCTTCAGGCAATGTATGTTCTTGGCATTGATGATGTGAAATACTTTGGTGTTGAGGGTGCGAGAAAGCGTATCCCGTTTGTTGCCAACAGAATGAAGTTCTTTGTACTTTCCGGTGTATTGATCCTGGCATGTATCGTTATGCTGGTTGTCAATAAGACTGGAAGAATCGGTCATATTTTAAATTATGGTCTTGATTTCCTGGGCGGTACTACTTACAATGTTACCTTTGACAGTGGAGAAAAGATCGATGATGATCTGAAGAAGCAGGTAGAGAGTATCTTCAGCAAGACAAGTGGATCAAACGATGTTATTATTTCTGATGTGGCAGGAAGCAATACCCTGTCGGTTAAGACGGTAGAGCTTAACGATGATCAGAGAGCAGATCTGACCAATCAGTTAGTAGATAAGTTTAAGGTGCAGGAAAAGAACATCCAGTACGACAGTATCAGTGCTGCAGTATCGGATGAGATGAAGACAAATGCGATCGTATCCGTGATCATTGCGTCTATCTGTATGTTGATCTATATCTGGTTCCGGTTCAAGGATGTCATCTTTGCCAGCAGTGCTGTATTGGCATTACTTCATGACTGTGCGATCGTGCTTTTGGTATATGCAGTTTCTAAGATTTCCGTAGGTAATACATTTATCGCATGTATGCTTACCATTGTTGGTTATTCCATCAATGCAACTATCGTAATCTTTGACCGTATCCGTGAGAATTTGAACGGACGTAAGGATTCTTCCGTTCTGGATCAGATCGTGGATGACAGTATCACACAGACGTTGACCAGAAGTATCAATACTTCCATCACCACGTTTATCATGGTATTTATGCTGGGTATTCTCGGTGTAGATTCTGTAAAGGATTTCGCGATCCCTCTGATGGCAGGTATTATCTGTGGTGCATATTCTTCCGTATGTATTACCGGTACCCTGTGGTATACAATGAAAAGAAAACTTGGCAAGAAGAATGCATAAGATTGTTTGACAGATGTCAATGTATACTAGATAAAATTATAAGGTGTCACGTAACAGTGGCACCTTATTTTTACAATAAGATAAAATACAGGAGCAGCCCGAAATTATGATTTCACAGTAATTTCGGGCTGTTTATATATATAGGAAATGCTTATAATGCTTTTATGCTGACTTAAGGTCTTGCTACAAAGGAAATCCACTCTCCCAGAGTATTTTCCTCGATGATCGTGAAATCATTATCTGTCAGTGCTTTGCGGACATCGTCCCCACGGCTGGTGAGGATGCCGGAGGAGATAAATACGCCGTCCGGTTTGAGGAATGGGCGGATCATACCTGCAAGAGGGATGATCACATCGGCGAGAATATTTGCGACCACAACATCAAAAGGCTCCGGACAGGCAGCTTTGATCGAGATGCTGTCCTCCAGAATGTTGCCGTGGACGGCCTGAATGCGGTCACTTGCAATGTGATTCCGCTCTGCGTTTTCTAGAGTTCCGGCCACGGCAGAGGGATCGATGTCCAGACAAAATGCATTTTTGGCACCGTAGAGAAGTGCTGCGATCGCGAGAATACCGCTGCCGCAGCCGGCATCCAGTATGGCTGTTCCGGTCGAGATATATTTCCTCAGGGAAGTCATACAGAGCCGGGTGGTTTCATGGGTGCCGGTTCCAAATGCAGAACCTGGTTCGATCAGAAGGAGGGTATCCTTCGCAGTGGCGATTTCAGGCTGTGGCTCCCAGACAGGAGTGACGATCAGGTCATCCGATACCCGGAATGGATGAAAGCTGTCTTTCCATTTGTCCTTCCACTGGGAATCGTCCTCGACAGAATATGAAATCTCCGGATCCGGAAATGGGACAAACTGCTGCATCTCTTTTATCTTCCCGCGCAGAGACTGGATCAGCTCCTCGGGACTCGGCACATCCGGTGCCGGAGTGAAATCAGCATCCCGCAGGGAAGATCCGGTGCTGTAAAATTCCCGTTGGTCAGGAGCGTTTTCGCCTTCTGTGTAGAAGGTCAGGACAGATCTGCCGTCATCCGGTCCTAAATCTGCGGGAATATCTGTGTACATCTGCTTTTCTTCCTCCGGAGTCAGGGGTATATGATCGGAAATTTCAAAGCCCTGTATGCCAAGCTCATAAAGAAGTTCTCCGATTACCTCGGCAGCATCTGTCGTTGTGTATACTTTATACCGGATCCATTTCATAGTAATCCTCCATTTCTTTCTCCGCTCCAGGGCATCAACCCGATAGTATGAAAAATATTTTTATGCGGTTTCTTTTCTGCTGTGATGCGGAAGTTGTCTTTACAGTAATAATCAATTGTGATAAATTCATTATAACAAAGAGAGGAACGTTAGACAAATGAAACAATGGATGATCAAAAGAAATCCCGCAGATCTGAAGAAAATTGCGGAGAGATACCGGATTTCTGAAATATTTGCGGAAATACTGGTAAAAAGAGAGCTGTATGACTGGAATGCCATGGATGAATATCTGTATCCGTCCATGGATAAGCTTCATACGGTTCATGACATTTATGATATGGATACGGCTCTGGATATCATAAAGGAAAAGATAAAGATGCACCAAAGGATCCGGGTGATCGGGGATTATGATGTGGATGGCGTCATGTCCACATCTATTCTGGTGCTGGGACTAGAAAGGCTCGGGGCAGATGTAAGCTGGTGCGTACCACACCGGCAGAGAGACGGTTACGGGCTGCGCGGTTATATGGTGGAACAGGCCTGTGATGATGGTGTGGATACTATCATTACCTGTGACAACGGGATTTCTGCCTGGGATGCGGTTGTTCGTGCCAGAGAGCTCGGAATGACCATGATCGTGACAGATCATCATGATGTTCCTCTGGATAATGAGACGGGGGAAGAGAGAATCCCTCCTGCCGACGCCGTGGTAGATCCCAAAAGGAAAGAGAGTACTTATCCCTGGCGGGAAATGTGCGGAGCAGGACTGGTGTACCGGTTGATCGCGGAGCTTTATAAGGGGAAAGGCGAAGAAGAGTTTTTAGAGGAGCTTTTGTCCATGGCAGCGATAGCGACGGTCTGTGATGTGGTGCCTCTTCAACAGGAAAACCGGACGATCGTCAGTTGTGGGCTGGAGTTTTTGCAGCATAGCACCAACAAGGGGCTGGCATCGCTGATCCGGCAGCTTGATCTGAAACGGGCGGTGGATTCCGGTTGTATTGGATTCCGGATCGGGCCGTGTATTAATGCTGCGGGCCGGCTGAGAGATGCATCTACAGGTGTAGAATTGATGCTTGCCAGGGATGAGGAACAGGCGGATAAGCTGGCGGGAGAACTGATCGCTCTGAATGAGAACAGGAAAGATATAACGGAAAGGTCTACACAACTGGCCCAAAAGCAGATTGAGGAGGAAGGATATCTGAAACAGAATGTGCTGGTGGTCTTTGTGGAGCAGTGTCCAGAGAGTGTTGCGGGGATCGTGGCAGGCAGGATCAAGGAAAAATATTACCGGCCAACAATGATCCTCACAAGATCGGGTGACCATCTGAAGGGATCCGGGCGTTCCATACCGGGATATCATATGCAGCAGGAGCTGAATGCCTGCAGCAGCCTTTTGACAGAATATGGAGGCCATGCCATGGCGGCAGGATTTTCTCTGGAGGAAAGAAACCTTGCTGCTTTGAGAGAAACCCTGAATCAAAGATGCACCTTGACGCAGAAGGATCTTGTGGAAAAGATAACGATCGACCGGGAGGTTGCCCTAGACCAGATCACGGAAGATCTCGTGCGGGAACTGAATCTTTTGCAGCCGGTGGGAGAAAAAAATAAGGGAGCTCTGTTTGCAAGAAGAGGGGTGGAAATACTGTCGGTGAAAATACGCGGAAAGGAAGGACAGGTGGGAAGTTTTACGGCTGTGGATCAAGGACGCCGCTATAATCTGGTGGATTTTCAGATTAATCAGTGCATGAAGCGGGAAATCTGTGCCAAATATTCGGAGGGAGTATGGGAGGATCTGGTGAATGGCCGTGCCAGCGGGTGTTTGATGGATATCATTTATATTCCGAGGATCAACGAAAGATATGGGGAACTGCAGTATACCATAGTTGACTGTAGATAGAAACAATGATATGATATTAAGAAATAGTTTGTGGTGTTTTTAGGTCAGAGTTTTTGCCGGAAAGGAGTTATTTATGTCAGATATTTCATCGGTATCATCGTTGTCTGCACTGTCGAGAGATCTGTATTATCAGTATCTGATCGATCATAATTCCATGAGCACCATGTTTAATGCAATTTCCGGCAGCAGTGATGATTCCTCGGATTCTTCCGGTCTGATGAGTGCCATTGGTTCTAAAATGGGATATGGCGTATCTTCTACGGACAGTGTGCAGGGGCTGGAGTCTTTGTATGGATTATCCGGTGTTTCCGGTAGTGATGACAGTTTGTTGGGATTATCTCAGGGAATCTCAGGATTTGCCGGTATCTTACAGTCCTATCTCGATGCACAGACCTCAGAGGCTTCCAAAATGGCGGATTCTATGTCATCTGTTCTGGAGGAGGCATCGCAGTCAGAGGATACCTCTAGTCTGACTTACCGGACGGTGCAGGAGATTTACCGGTATTTTCAGGAGCAGAGCCGGAGGCCTGTTTCATTAATGTAGAGTGTTAGCAGGATCACAGATAGATCCGGTGCAGATATGGACATATTAAAAAGCCGTTCCCGGCAGGATATGCATCCGAATTTTTGGACAGATATCAGAGCGGGAAGGGCTTTTACTATACTTTACGGAAGCTTTTCCGGATCGAAAAACGATAACAGAAGGATAAGATGACCTGGGATACATAATCAAAGATCAGCAGGATCAGAGGAACCTTTCCGAGAGGAAGATCATACCAGTATTCGTCAGGCTGGATTCCCTGCCAGACGGCCAGCAGGATCAGCCCCAGGACAAAGCAGAAACGTTCTGTCTGATATTTGGTATAGCTGAAATGGTACTGCTTCATGATCTGTGGCATGGAAGACTGCTTTACCGCTGTTTCATTATCCTGGGGATGTGAGGTCTCCAGAATAAGGTTCAGGAACAGAGGAAATATCAGAAGTGCAGCAAGGGGATAGAGAGCCGCGGGATAATGAATAAAATAAAGCGGAAAAAGCAGGATGCAGAGCATGTACCGGGAAACACGGAGGGCACAAAAGCGGCTGATAATGCGTTCCTCGTGGCGGAACCGGATGGTGGATGATCTCATGATATTCCTCCTGAAGTAGTTAAATGTGTTGCAGGGGTCAAAACAGACAGCAATCTATGTTTATATATAAATTGCGATCCGGGCTGCATTTGAATATGAGATAAGTGTAATATACAAATTGACGGGAATCAATAAATAATTATAACTTTTTTATGAAAAATTGGCAGAAAATAAAAATAGCCTTTGAATTATCTGAAAAATGGTATATAATAGCATAGAATACGTTTATTTTTGTTACAAAACGGAAAAAATAGAGAAATAGGATGTAAGGAAAGGAGAAAACAAATGGTTGGTAGTGATATCGGAATTGATCTTGGTACAGCGAATGTACTTGTATATATAAAGGGAAAGGGTGTTGTTTTAAGGGAGCCGTCAGTAGTTGCGTTTGACCGTGACACCAATAAGATCAAAGCGATCGGAGAGGATGCCCGTCTGATGCTGGGACGTACTCCGGGCAATATTGTGGCAGTCAGACCGCTTCGTCAGGGAGTGATTTCTGATTATACCGTAACAGAGAAGATGCTCCGTTATTTCATTCAGAAGGCATGTGGAAAGACACGTTTCAGAAAGCCGCGTATCAGCGTCTGTGTACCGAGTGGTGTTACAGAGGTGGAAAAGAAGGCAGTGGAGGATGCTACTTATGAGGCAGGTGCCCGCGAGGTAGCGATCATCGAGGAGCCGATCGCTGCAGCAATCGGTGCAGGAATCGATATTTCCAGACCGTGCGGCAATATGATCGTAGATATTGGCGGTGGTACTGCTGATATTGCTGTCATCTCGCTGGGAGGTACGGTTGTGAGCACATCTATTAAAGTTGCCGGAGATGATTTTGATGAGGCGATCGTCCGTTATATGCGTAAGACACATAATCTTCTGATCGGTGAGCGTACTGCTGAGGATATTAAGATCCAGATCGGATCTGCTTATAAGCGTCCGGAGGTTGTTTCTATGGATGTTCGTGGACGTAATCTTGTGACAGGACTGCCAAAGACCATTACCGTTACTTCCGATGAGACAATGGATGCGTTGAAGGAGATCACATCTCAGATCGTAGAGGCGGTTCACAGTGTACTGGAGAAAACCCCGCCGGAGCTGGCAGCAGATGTTTCTGACCGTGGTATTGTTCTGACCGGTGGCGGAAGTCTTCTTTATGGTTTAGAGGAGCTGATCGAGGAGAAAACTGGCATCACAACTATGACTGCTGAGGATCCAATGACTGCAGTAGCCATTGGTACTGGTCAGTTTGTGGAGTTTTTAAGTGGAAGGCACGATGAGGCTTAAGCAGATCCGGTGATTAGCCGATATATATAAGAGAAACTGACTGGAGTTGGATCCGGTCAGTTAAAGTTTTCCGTAAAGTTTGTAAGAAGGAGGAATCCTATGACAAGAGGTTTGTATACTGCGTATACAGGGATGTATAATGAGCAGAAAAGACTGGATATTATCTCAAATAACCTTGCAAATTCTGCTACGATCGGATATAAGGAGGAGCAGGTGACGAGTCAGGCATTCAAGGAGATGCTGGCTTACAAGATCAGAGACCGCTCCAATGGATTTGTGGATGAGCCGGTCGGCAGAATGAGTCTCGGAGTGAAGATCGGTGAGACTTATACAAACTGGGATCAGGGATCTTTACGGCAGACGGAGAATACATATGATCTTGCAATTCAGGGAAGCGGACTTTTTACGGTCCGGGGAACGGATGCCAAAGGACAGGATAAAATCTACTATACCAGAAATGGTTCCTTTACTGCGACAAGTGATGGATTTGTGGTAGATAATGATGGAAAGCATCTGCAGGGAGAAGGTGGAGATCTTCAGGTTCCCACCGATGCCTCCAAGATCGTCATTGATCAGAATGGTGCGGTTTATGCAGATGATGTATATATAGACACAGTCAAGATCACGGATTTTGAGGATTATGATTATCTCAAACAGTATGGAGATAATTACTGGGAGACGGTAGATGGTGCGACAGAGGTAAAGGGGTCGTATTCTCTGCATCAGGGATTTACAGAGCAGTCGAATGTAAACGTGATCGATCAGATGGTAGACATGATCACCATCACACGGGCATACGAGGCGGGGCAGAAAATGATCCAGACACAGGATAATCTTTTGAATCGTTCCGTCAATGATGTGGGAAAAGTAGGATAGAAAGGTGTGAATAAATTATGATGAGAGCACTTTGGACGGCTGCTTCCGGTATGAAGGCACAGCAGACCAGTATGGATACATTGGCCAATAACCTGTCCAATATCAACACAACGGGCTACAAGCAGGAAACAGCACGTTTTCAGACGCTTTTGTATCAGAATATTCAGAAAAAAACAACAGATTCGGAAGGCAATCCAAAACCGGTCGGTGCACAGGTTGGGCTGGGTGTTAAGGTTGGCTCCATAGGGTCTCACTTTACCCAGGGGTCTTTCACAACGACCAACGCTGAGTTTGATTTCGCAGTTGAGGGTGAGGGACTGTTTATGATCCAGAAGCCCGATGGCACAAAATGCTATACGAGAAACGGTCATTTTAATTTATCTAAAAACACATCCAATGGTTGGTCACTGACTACGCAGGAGGGATATGCAGTGCTGGATTCCACAGGCAAAGAGATTAGTTTTGATGCGGATGTGGATACTTCTAAGCTCCGCTTTGACAATTATGGAGGTATCGGTTATGTTGGAGATGATGGCAATGCCCTTCCGTTAGGAATATACATAGGTATGGCACAGTTTAACAATACAAACGGATTAGAGAAGGTGGGCGACAGCTATTATGTTGCAACGGATGCATCCGGAGAGGCCAGGATTGAGGGGCAGGATGCAGCATTAAAGAGAAGTATCGTGAAAAACGGATATCTGGAGGCTTCCAATGTACAGGCGGTGGACGAGATGGTAGACATGATCGTGACACAGCGTGCCTATGAGATGAATTCCAAGGCGATCACAGCTTCGGATGAGATGCTTCAGCAGGCAAATAATCTGCGATCATAAGGAATAGGATGATCGCGGGGAAGGATAGAGAAGGAAGGAGAGACTTCTATGAGTTCGGTATTAGATGTGTCATCTTTGTATGACAGTTATTCTTCGCAGTTAGGCAATGTGTCAGCAGGCTCGGCGTCTGACAAGATCAGTGGTATCAATAAAGATTCCTCGGATGAGGAGTTGATGGAAGCCTGCAAGAGCTTTGAATCATATTTTGTACAGAAGATGATAGAAGAAGCCAAAAAGACGACAGAAAATGAAGATGAACAGGGTGAATACACTAAAATGTTTGCCGATATGCGTAATGAGCAGCTTGCCGATTCTATCACGGAAAGTGGTCAGATCGGTCTGGCACAGCAGTTATATGATAACTTGAAAACACAGTATAATCTTTAAAATTATGAAATTTAAAACGGGCCGCTGTTTCTTTGATGTGTATCCATATTTGGATATGTATCATTTTACAGTGGCTGTTTTGCTTTTCCGATGTATTACAAAATGTCCGTAATGCAGCGGAAGACCAACGAAAAGCAGGAAGCGGTTTCTGGAGGATGAAGTGCTGTTTTTGCCCGTTTTATATATTTTTAGAGTTGTATGAGCGTGAAAATACCGGGAAATGGAGATTGAAATGGAAGAACTGGAAGGATATGTAGAAAATATTGTATTTCGGAATGAAGAGAACGGATATACCGTACTACATTTGTCACATCCGGAGTGGGATGATGAAGTATGCTGTGTAGGGTGTTTTTCCTATGTGGCAGAGGGGCAGTATCTTGTAATTCAGGGAGAACGGGTATTTCATAAGGAATATGGGGAACAGATCAAGGTGTCCTCTTATCAGGAAAAACAACCCAAAGATTCTATGGCGATTGAGAAGTATCTTGGTTCCGGAGCGATTAAAGGGATAGGCCCTGCGTTAGCGGCAAGGATTGTTAAAAAATTTAAGGATGATACCTTTCGGATTTTTGAGGAAGAACCGGAACGGCTGGCTGAGGTGAAGGGGATCAGCACAAAGCTTGCGATACAGGCGGCCGGACAGTTTAATGAAAAACGGGAAATGCGTGAGGCTATGATCTTTCTACAGGATTATGGGATCAGCATGAATCTGGCCGTAAAGATATACCGCCAATATGGAAAGGAAATGTATGAAATCCTTCGTACTAATCCTTATAAGCTTGCAGAGGATATTGCAGGTGTCGGTTTTAAGATTGCGGATGAGATTGCAAGACAGGCAGGATTTTATCAGGATTCCGATTTTCGGATCCGTGCAGGTGTCATATATTGTCTCCAGCAGTCTACGCTGCAGGGACACTGTTATCTGCCACAGCGGGAGTTAGTAGATATGGCATCCGGACTTTTGGGATTGGAACCGGCACTGATCGACTGTCATGTGGATGAGCTTTGTATGAACAAACAGATCATCTGCCGGGAGACGGATGAACAGAGATGTCTTTATTACGGCAGTCTTTATTATACGGAGATGAATTGTGCCAGAATGCTTCTGGATTTAAATCTTGACTTTCCGGTCAAAGAAAAGGATCTGGAGAAAAAGGTCAGACGCATAGAACATGCTGAGAATATTGAGCTGGATGAGATGCAGAAAAGGGCAGTATTCCAGGCAGTTCAAAATGGTGTCATGGTGATCATGGGAGGACCGGGTACCGGAAAGACCACAACGATCAATACCATAGTTCGTGTTTTTGAAGAGGAGGGAATGGACATTCTTCTTGCGGCCCCGACCGGCAGAGCGGCCAAAAGAATGTCGGAGACTACCGGTTATGAGGCACAGACCATACACCGTCTTCTGGAGATGAATGGTGCTGTGGATGAAGACGACAAAAGAGGCATGCATTTTGAGCGGAATGAGCTGCAGCCGTTAGAAGCAGATGTTGTGATCATTGACGAGATGTCCATGGTGGATATCTATCTGATGCATGCACTTTTACAGGCATTGGTTCCGGGAACCAGGCTGATCATGGTGGGGGATGCCAACCAGCTTCCGTCGGTTGGTCCCGGAAATGTGTTAAAGGATATCATTCACTCCGGATTCTGTCATGTTGTCCGTCTGGAAAAGGTATTCCGGCAGGCAGCAGAGAGCGATATCATCCTGAATGCACACCGTATCAACCGGGGAGAGCCGGTGGAATACCGCAGGGACAGTAAAGACTTTTTCTGTCTGGAGAGAAATCAGCCACAGGATATTCTTAATGTGGTCGTCCAGCTGATCGTCCAGAAACTTCCTCCTTATGTCCATGCATCTCCGTATGATATCCAGGTGCTCGCACCGATGCGTAAAGGGGAACTGGGCGTATTAAAGCTTAATGACCTTCTGCAGCAATATTTAAATCCTATGACACCTGACAAGGTGGAGAAAGAATTCCACGGTGTTTTATTCCGGGAGAATGACAAAGTCATGCAGATAAAAAATAATTACCAGCTCAAATGGAAAAAGAGCAACTCTTATGGGGATACCTATGAGGAGGGAGAAGGAATTTTTAATGGAGAGAGCGGTGTGATCCGGTCGATCTCCACATTATCCGAAACCGTTACCGTGGAGTTTGAAGAGGGAAAGTCTGCCGAATATGAATTCAGTGAAATGGAGGAGTTAGAGCTGGCATACGCCATCACGATCCATAAATCCCAGGGAAGTGAGTATCCGGCGGTAATCCTGCCGTTGTTAAGCGGACCAAGAATGTTGTTTAACCGAAATCTTTTGTATACGGCGGTGACCCGCGCCAAAAAATGTGTGACCATTGTAGGAAGCCGGCAGATGGTAGACCAGATGATCTGTAATGTCAATGAAAAAAAGAGATATTCCAGTCTGGACCGGAGGATACTGGAATTGGAGGAGGCAGATGCACAGATACTTTTGTGATAAAATATTGGACTTTTTTTATCCTGCACGTTGTCCGGTCTGTGACAGCGTGCAGGATGTGGGGGCATATGGAATCTGTGCAAAATGTACGACACGTATAGAATATATTAGGGAACCGAAATGCTGCCGTTGTGGGAAACCATTGGAGACAGAGGAAGAATTCTGTGGAGACTGCAAAGGAAAAAAACATTCTTTTTGCCAGGGAAATGCACTGTTTTTCTATGACAGAGCCATGCAGGAATCGGTGGCAAGATTTAAGTACAGCGGACGCAGGGAATATGGTGCGGTATATGCACAGGAGCTTTACCGGTACTATGGTGGCTGGATCAGACAGACCGGTGCCGGTGCACTTATCCCGGTGCCGGTGCACAGATCCCGCCTACGGACAAGGGGATATAACCAGGCGGAACTCATTGCCGGACATTTGTCCGGACTCACAGGTGTGAAAATGATTCCGGATCTGATCACCCGCGTGAAGGAAACCACAGCACAGAAGGAATTGTCCGCAGCAGAACGTCTCAAAAACCTTCAGGGAGCTTTTCGGGCGGGGCGTGCAAGGGAACAGTTGAATCACATGCCGGAGTGTGTTATAATCATTGATGATATCTATACCACGGGAAGTACGATGGAAGCATGTTCCAGAGTGCTTTTGGATATGGGAGTCGGTCGTATTTATTTTTTATGTGTATGTATAGGAAAAGGAAGTTAAGGAGAATTGAGTATGGATGTAAGAAATTGTAAATTATGTGGTAATTTATTTAACTTTACGGGGAGTCCGATCTGTCCGGCTTGCAACAAGAAAATGGAAGAGAAGTTTGCTGTGGTCAAGGATTTTATCCGTGAGAATCCAACCAGCTCCATCGCTGTTGTTGCAGAGAAAACGGAAGTACCGATACAGCAGCTAAAGAGATGGATCAGAGAGGAACGTTTGAGTTTTTCCAAGGATTCCGGTGTGGTGATTCAGTGTGAAAAATGCGGAGCAGCTATTTTGACCGGCAGATTTTGCAAAGAGTGTAAGCGTACCATGACAAAATCATTGGAAAGCTTATATAGTACGGCAGCTTCCAATGCAGAACGCAAAAAAACATCTGAAAATGCCAGAATGCGTTTTATTGATAAGTAATCAGAATACGGAGGAGGTGGACCGGTTATGGAAGATATTCGGGACATACTTCGCATTCCCAACCGGGAAGTTGTCTCAGTGACAAAGGTACTGACCGGTCTTGAACTGGAGAAAACAGATTCCAGCCAGCACGCAAAAGAAAAGGTTTTGACAGTCATGATACATACCAGAGGATTTTTTCTGGCAAATATAAAGTGTGAAATGGATTGGACAATGTTTGAACAGATCTTATCGGGAATGTATGGTGGTGGAATGCCCCCGGATGAGGAACAGCCTTTATATATGAATGAATATATGAATATTGTCTGTGGGCGGATCGTTTCAAAAATAAATACGTTGACGGGGAGTGTGTCAAAGCTTTCGACTCCGGAATATTTTGGAGAGAATGATCCGGATTTCGGGAGAGATGAGCAGGCATATCATATTATGCTTGCATACCGGAACGGACAGGGATTCCTGCGGTTTATTATTCAGTTTGAATTTCAACAGAATGGAGGAGAAGATATATGAGTAAAACAATTATGGTGGTTGATGATTCCCCTTTTGTATCGAAGCAGATCAAGGATATTGTGGAAGATAACGGATATGAGGTGACCGGTTATGCCAAGAACGGGGAGGAGGCCATTGAGCTCTATAAGGAGTTAAATCCTGACATTGTTATTCTGGATATCATTATGCCCGGCTTGAATGGTCTGGAGACTGCAGAAATCCTTAAGAAGCAGGATCCGGATGTGAAAATACTGATGTTAAGCTCTTTGTGTGATTCCGGAACAATGGATGAAGTGAAGAGTATTGGTGTGAAATATTTAATTCCGAAGCCTCTTGAGGCAGACGTTTTACTGGCTTCTTTGGAGATGGTATTTAAATTTGCATAAATTCCTTTGCAAAGAAGTGTTGACGTAATGTGGCATTGTGTCATATACTTGATATGTAAAATGAAAAAGGAATAGGAGCATAAAATGGTTACATCAAGAATTGCAGCCACAGGAGCGGGTATCCCAAGTCAGGTTATCACAAACGATGATCTGGCTCAGATCATGGATACCAGCGATGAGTGGATCAGACAGAGAACAGGGATTGGAGAAAGACATATTTCGGGGGGCGAAGATTTATCATATTATACGTCGATGGCTGCCCGGCAGATCATAGAGAGAGCAGGAATTGCACCGGAAGAGATCGATCTTATCGTTGTGGCAACGGTAACGGCAGATTACTGCACACCCAGTGCGGCGTGTATGGTGCAGAAGGAGATTGGAGCAGTGAATGCGGTTGCTTTTGATGTGACGGCGGCATGTTCCGGTTTTTTATACGGTGTCAGTGTGGCAGATAAGTTTATCCGTTGTGGCGTATATAAAAACGCACTGGTGATAGGTGGCGAGATCCTGTCCAAGATCGTGGACTGGAAGGACCGTTCCACATGTGTTTTATTTGGGGATGGAGCAGCAGGCGTTCTTCTGGAACGTTCTGAGTCAGAGGATGGTATTCTCGTGGAGGAGCTTGGAGCAAAAGGTGAGGATTATGAGGTCCTTACCGCCCGCAGACTTTCCCCTGCCAATGCATTTAATGAGGTAGAACCGCAGAAGGAATGTGGTCATGTGACCATGGACGGAAGAGCCGTATTTAAATTTGCAACCAAAAAGATCGTATCCAGTGTGGAACATGTACTGGAGACTGCAGGGCTTTCTAAGGAGGATATTACGTATTTTATTCCACATCAGGCGAATGCCAGGATCGTGGAAGTGGCAGCCAGAAAGCTGAAGGTTCCTCAGGAACGATTTTTTGTAAATATAGAGCATTATGGCAATACTTCAGCGGCAAGTATCCCTATTGCACTGAATGAGATGAATGAAAAGGGACTTCTTCATAAAGGGGACAAGCTGATCCTCTGTGGATTTGGAGGAGGACTTACCTGGGGAACACTATTGATACAGTGGTAAATATTAATGTGTATTACTGTGACATCACAGTTAATATAATAAATTTAACTAATTTCTTTAGGAGGAACTGAAAATGGTATTTGAGAAGATCAGAGAAATCATTGCTTCACAGCTTGGAAAGGATGAGGATGAGATCACACTTGAGACAAATGTAAAGGACGATCTCGACGCTGATTCTTTGGACGTATTCCAGATCATCAATGATATTGAGGATGAGTTTGAGGTATCTATCGAGGATCCGGAGTCAATTGTTACCGTAAAGGATATCGTAGATTTTGTTGAGAATAACAAATAATCGATTATCGACAGCAAGCAGATGAAACGGACAGTGAAGACCGAAAAGTTGAGAACCTCGTCCAACGGGGTTCTCATCATTTTGTTATCGGATCCACTGTCTTTTAAAGCGTGGAGGAAAGTTCATGAAGACTGTATTTATGTTTAGCGGACAGGGTGCACAGTATGCCGGTATGGGAAAGGAACTATATCAGAATTATGCTGTTGCCAAGGATATTTTTGATCGGGCAGATGCTGTATTGGGATATTCCATTAAGGATATCTGTTTTCAGGATGAAAAGAAATTAGGAGAGACAGAATATGCACAGCCTGCAATATTAACCATGAGTATTGCGGCGATGAAGGTGTTGGAAGAGCAGGGAGTCCGGGCTAATATGACGGCAGGACTCAGTTTAGGAGAATATTCCGCATATGTTGCCAGCGGAGCGATGGACTTCGAGGAGGCCGTTGCCCTGGTACAGAAGAGAGGACGCTTTATGACAGAAGCAGTGCCTTCCGGAGAGGGAGCAATGTATGCGATCATTGGACTGGATCAGGATCTGGTGGAAGAGGCATGCGAGGAAGCGACTGCTTTGGGCATAGGGCTTGCAGTTCCGGCAAATTACAATGCACCGGGACAGATCGTTATCGCCGGTAAGACAGAGGCTGTTGCCAAGGCGGCAGAGTTTGCAAAGGAGAAAGGTGCAAAACTTGCAGTGAAGCTGAAGGTAAGCGGACCGTTCCACACATCATTGCTGCAGCCGGCTTCTGATAAGCTGAAACCGGAGCTGGAAAAGATGCATATATCCGATATGAAGATGCCGGTTTATACCAATGTGGATGCACAGGTAGTGGCTGACAAGGAGGATATCATTCCGATTTTGACAAAGCAGATCTGCTGTCCGGTAAGATGGGCAGATATTATCCGCAATATGAATGAACAGGGAGCGGATACTTTTATAGAGCTGGGGCCGGGAAAGGCATTGACCGGTTTTGTAAAGAGAACATTAAAGGGTGTTAATATTGTGAATGTGGAGGATTTGTCTTCCCTTGACAAAACCATGAAGAAGCTTCATGAGATCGTGTGATCTCAGGGAAGATGCAGGAGGATTTATGTTAAAAGGAAAAAACGTAATCGTAACAGGAGCAGCCAAGGGCATTGGAAAAGCCATTGCTCTGGCATTTGCAAAAGAGGGATGCAATATTGTCCTCAATTATCACAGTCATCTGGACGAGGAGACAGTGAAGGAGATCGAAGGCTATGGTGTGATCTGTAAGCCGGTACAGGGGGATGTCAGTGATTTTTCATTTGCAGCAGATATGATCAAAGAGGTCAAAAAAGAGCTGGGAAGTATTGATGTTCTTGTTAATAACGCAGGAATCACAAAGGATATGCTTCTGATGCGGATGACGGAGGATCAGTTTGACGACGTGATTAATACAAATCTCAAGGGAACTTTCAATATGATCCGTCACGTCAGTAATGTAATGCTGAAGCAGAGAAGCGGTGCTATTATCAATATGGCATCTGTGGTTGGAATTAATGGAAATATCGGTCAGGCAAATTATGCGGCATCCAAAGCGGGAATTATCGGACTGACGAAGTCCACGGCAAAGGAACTGGCATCCAGAGGAATCACCTGTAATGCCATTGCACCGGGATTTGTGGAGACAGATATGACAGCTGTCTTAAAGGAGGATGTACAGAATGCGATCCTCAGTGCAATTCCGTTGAAACGCGGTGGTAAGGTTGAGGATATTGCGAGAGCGGCAGTATTTCTGGCTGAGAATGATTACATTACCGGACAGGTACTCAATGTCGATGGTGGAATGGTAATGTAATAAGGGCAAGAGATGATCTGGATGCATAGAAAGCAGAAATGAGGGTAAGAAAATGGCTAGAAGAGTAGTTGTAACAGGTATGGGAGCGGTAACGCCCCTGGGCAGCACGGTAGATACTTTCTGGGACAATATCCGGAAGGGTCAGTGCGGAATTAAGATGATCACAAAATTTGATACCGAAGAGTTTAAGGTAAAGGTTGCCGGAGAGGTGGAAGGCTTTGATCCGGAGCTTTATATGACGAAGAAGGATGTCAAGAGAAATGATCTGTTTGCGGTATATGCCCTTGGAGCTGCCGTACAGGCGTTTGAGGACAGTGGTCTTGATATGGAAAAGGAGGATGCCGACCGGGTTGGTGTGATCGTGGGATCCGGTGTTGGTGGCCTGATGACCATGGAAGAGCAGGTAACCAAGATGAATGACAGAGGTCCGGCCAGAGTGTCTCCATTATTTATTACGATGACGATCGGTAATATGGCAGCAGGCAATATTGCAATCCGCTACGGTGCAAAGGGAATCTGCGAAAATGTTGTGACGGCATGTGCGACAGGAACCAATGCGATTGGTGATGCGTTCCGTCAGATCAAGGATGGACGTCAGGATGTGATGTTTGCAGGCGGTGCAGAGGCAGCCATCTGTCGTATCGGTATCGCAGGATTCACTAATCTGACTGCATTATCAAAAAACCCGGATCCGAAGGATGCATGTAAGCCGTTTGATAAGGACAGGGATGGCTTTGTTATGTCAGAGGGAGCCGGTGTGATGATCCTGGAGGAGTTAGAGCATGCAAAGGCACGAGGTGCAAAGATTTACGGAGAGATCGTTGGATACGGCTCCAATGGGGATGCATATCATATTACTTCTCCACTGCCGGATGGTTCCGGTGCGGCAAAGGCAATGAAGCTTGCCATGGAAGAGGCCGGGATCACACCGGAACAGATATCATATATCAATGCCCATGGAACAAGTACCCACGCCAATGAGGTTGGCGAGACTGCAGCGATCAAGCTTGCACTGGGAGAGGAGACGGCACATAAGGTGCCGGTCAGCTCTACTAAGTCTATGACGGGTCATTTGTTAGGTGCAGCAGGAGCTGTTGAGGCAATTATCTGCGTGAAGGCGATGCAGGATAATTTCCTGCCGGCAACGATCAATTACAAAACACCGGATCCGGAATGTGATCTGGATGTGATTCCCAATGAGGGAAGACAGGTTGATCATGTAGAATATGTATTATCGAATTCGCTTGGCTTTGGTGGTCATAATGCCGTGCTGTGCTTTAAAAAGTGGCAGGGCTAAAGAATTCTTAAGGGATATATCTGCCGTATAAGAGCAGATTGGAAAGGAAGGAAGCATGCGTTACGAGGAGATTAAGCAGTTGATCGATCTGTTTGAAGAGACAGATCTGGCAGAGATGGAGCTTACCAGAGAGAATGACGGACTTCGTCTGGTAAGAGGCAATGCAGGAAAGGCAGTGAGCCAGCCTGTGACAGTGGAACAGCCGGAGATACCGGCAGCTCCGTCACTTTCTGATCTGCAGGATATTGTGGCATCGGTGCAGAATGGTGCCAGAGAGGCGATGGCAGGCAGTACACCGACAGAGGCTGTCCCGGATGTCCAGCCGGAGGGAGAGGTTGTTACGGCACCTATTGTGGGAACTTTTTATGCGAAGCCGGCACAGGACAAGGATCCTTTTGTAAAGGTTGGAGATACCGTGGCTGAGGGCGATACCCTTTGTATTATTGAGGCAATGAAGTTTATGAATGAAGTTCCAAGTACGGTTGGCGGTACCATCAAAGAGGTGCTGGTTCAGGATGGAGATTTTGTTGAGTTTGGTCAGCCTTTGTTCCGGATCGGATAAAATGGAGGATAATGAAAATGGAATGTGTAATGGATATTAAGCAGATTATGGAGATCATTCCCCATCGTCAGCCGTTTCTGCTGGTGGATCGTATTGTGGATATGGTGCCGGGAGAAAGTGTTACAGCAATCAAAAATGTTTCAATGAACGAGCCGTTTTTTGCCGGACATTTCCCGAATGAACCGGTTATGCCGGGGGTACTGATCGTGGAAGCGATGGCACAGGCAGGAGCCGTTGCGATTCTTTCCCAGGAGCAGTTTAAGGGGAAAACAGCATATTTTGGCGGGATCAATAAGGCAAAATTTAAGAAAAAAGTAGTGCCTGGTGATACTCTGCGTATGGAAGTTTCTATTGTGAAACTAAAAAAGAATGCAGGTATTGGTCAGGGAACAGCCTATGTAGACGATAAGGTAGCTGCACAGGCAGAATTTATCTTTATGATTGGATAATTGTGAGGATGGGATGGAGGAGCGCATGTTTGATAAAATATTAATTGCGAACCGTGGAGAGATAGCTGTTCGTATAATCCGTGCCTGCCGGGAGATGGGTGTGAGAACCGTAGCTGTTTTTTCGGAGGCAGACAGGGATGCCCTACATACACAGATGGCAGATGAGGCTGTCTGCATCGGTGGGGCAAAGGTAGCGGAAAGCTATCTGAATATGCAGAATATTATCAGCGTAGCAGTAGAAAAAAAGATTCAGGCGATACATCCGGGGTTTGGATTTTTGTCTGAAAACAGCACGTTTGCTTCTATGTGCGAGGTTTGCAATATTAAATTCATAGGACCGGGACCGGCTGTGATCGATGCCATGGGTAATAAAGCAAATGCCAGAGAGATGATGATCAAGGCAGGGGTTCCGGTGATTCCCGGCAGTGACGGAGTTATCGAGAGCCTTGATAAAGCCTATGAAGTGGCAGACCGTCTGGGATATCCTGTGATGGTCAAGGCTTCTGCCGGGGGCGGCGGAAAGGGCATTCGTATTGTACGCAGCCGTGACGAGCTGGAGAATGCCTATGAATCTGCAAAGGGAGAAGCTATGGCAGGCTTCGGTGATGACGCAGTTTATATGGAGAAACTGATCGAAAATGCCAGACATATTGAGGTGCAGGTGTTAGGAGATCAGTTTGGCAATGTGGTACATCTCGGAGAAAGAGACTGCTCCCTTCAGAGAAAGAATCAGAAGGTGCTGGAGGAGTCTCCGTCACCGGCTCTCAGTCAGGAGAAGCGGGAGGAAATGTGTGCGGCTGCAGTACGTGCGGCGAAAGCGGCTGGATATCAGAGTGCGGGAACCATTGAATTTTTGTATGACAAATCGGGTAATTTCTATTTTATGGAAATGAATACCAGAGTGCAGGTGGAGCATCCGGTCACGGAGATGGTCACAGGGATAGATATTATCAAGGAGCAGATCCGTATTGCCGCCGGGGAGCCGCTTTCTGTGACACAGGATGATATTCATATCAGTGGTCATGCGATCGAGTGCCGTATCAATGCAGAAAATCCGGACAAAAACTTTGCACCTTGTCCGGGAAAGATCCAGTCTCTTTTACTGCCGGCCGGTGGTCTGGGGCTTCGTGTGGATGCTGCGGTATTTCAGGATTATGTGATCCCGCCGTATTATGATTCTATGATCGCAAAAGTGATCGTTCATGGAAAGGATCGTCAGGAGGCTATAGCTAAAATGCGCCGGGCACTCTATGAGTTTGTGATCGATGGTATTGATACCAATATAGATTTTCAGGGAATGATATTAAACCATCCGGATTATATTTCCGGTGAGTTTGATACATCCTTTATCGAGGAGAAGATTTTGAAATAATTTTCGTGGGATTGAAAGGAAGGATCTTGTGAATTTATTTAGTAAAAGAAAGAATTATTTTTCTTTGGATACCACGTCTGAGAAAAAAAAGACGGATCGAAAGAAAAGGGAACAGGGACCATCGATTCCAAATGGAATGTGGATCAAATGTAATACCTGTAAAATGATCATATACAAAAAAGAGATTACAGAGTATAAGCTGTGTCCCAGCTGCGGTGCCCATTTCCGTATGACACCGGCAGAGCGGATCGCGATTACCTGTGATGAGGGATCTTTTCAGGAATTTGATGCCGATATGATTCCGGAAAATCCAATGGAATATCCGGATTACGACAAAATTATCGAAAAAGCCCAGGACAAAACAAAGCTTCGGGAAGCGGTTGTCACAGGACGCTGCCGGATTGAGGGGCATAATGCGGTGATTGCCATTATGGACAGTCATTTTATGATGGGAAGTATGGGTTCGGTAGTCGGTGAAAAGATTACCCGTGCAGTGGAAAAAGCCACGGAGGAAAGACTCCCGGTCATTATATTCACTACATCCGGTGGTGCAAGAATGCAGGAAGGTATTATTTCATTGATGCAGATGGCAAAGGTATCCGAGGCATTGGGACGACATGATGCGGCCGGGCTGCTTTATGTTACAGTGCTGACGGATCCTACTACAGGCGGCGTTACGGCTAGCTTTGCCATGCTAGGAGATATTATTTTGTCCGAACCGAAAGCGTTGATCGGTTTTGCGGGGCAGCGTGTGATCCAGGGAACCATACATCAAAAACTGCCAGAGGGCTTCCAGAGGGCAGAGTTCCAGTTAGATCATGGATTTGTAGACGGCATTGTTCATCGTGAAAAATTGCGCGGAGAGCTTGGGAAGATTTTAAAGCTTCATCAGACAGGAAAGTGAGGAAATGGACATGAATGAAAGTATGAGATCAGTTACCATTGCCCGTCAGATTGACCGTCCCAGTGCAAAGCAGTTTATTGATGAAATGTTTGATGATTTTATGGAATTTCATGGGGACCGCCTGTTTGGGGATGACGGTGCGATCGTTGGCGGAATTGCCGCTTTAAATGGGATACCTGTGACGGTGGTCGGGATTCAGAAGGGACATACCTTAGAGGAAAATGTCAACTGCAATTTTGGACAGCCAAACCCTGAGGGGTATCGCAAGGCACTCCGGTTGATGAAGCAGGCAGAGAAATTTCACCGCCCGGTGATCACTCTGATCAATACAGCAGGAGCGTTTCCAGGTGTTGGTGCAGAGGAACGGGGGCAGGGAGAAGCCATTGCCAGAAATCTGATGGAAATGTCCCGGTTAAAAACACCGGTCATCAGTATCTTTATTGGAGAAGGCGGCAGTGGTGGGGCACTTGCTCTTGCCGTGGGGGATCAGGTATGGATGCTCGAGCATGCAGTGTATTCGATTTTGTCTCCAGAGGGATTTTCCAGTATCTTGTGGAAGGATCCTACCAGAGTGGCTGAGGCAGCCGAGCGTATGAAAATGACAGCGAAAGATCTCCTGAAAAATCACGTGGCAGACCGGATGTTTGCAGAGCCAGAGGACGGTCTGGAACATCATCTGGAGGAAGTGGCAGGAGAATTAAAGCAGGCATTGATCGATACGCTGCCGGGACTTCTTGATACAGAAATGGATGTGCTTCTGCAGAAACGATATGAACGTTTCCGCCAGTTTGGAAACTTTGTGGAATAGAAACAAATACCAATCTGGTCAGAGTATTTAAATTTTGAAACAAAATAAAGGCTCAGGATTGCCATGGTTTATAGTAAATGACAATTCTGAGCTTTTATTTACTTTATAGAAAAGTCTTTTATTTAAGTCGGATGCCATCCTTCTCGATGGTGATATATCCCTCCTTCATCAGACGGCCAATGGCACGTTTGAATGCATTTTTGCTCATGTGGAAGTGGGATTTGATCTCCTCCGGTGCACTCTTGTCGTGGTAAGGAAGGAAACCATCGGCGTCCTCCAGGCGTTGCAGGATGAATTCGGCGTCCTCCTCCATCTGCTCCGGAATCTTCTTTTTGACACTTAAGGAAAGACGTCCATCCTCGAGAACCTGGGAGACCCTGGCGTAAACCGGTTGGTTGATGCGGTACTTCTCAAAGACCTCCTTCTTCGGGATCAGTGCCGAATACTTATCATCGACTGCTACAAACACACCGAAATTCTCACTGATTTCATAGACGCGGCCAAAGACCTCATCATCCTTCTGATAATCCGAATCATTCTGCAGGCGGTCATAAACATGCATGGAGGCACAGAGACGCTCACTCTTGTCAAGATACATGGTCACCAGCACGGCATCCCCCGCCTCTACCTTATAAAGCTGCTGTTTGAAGGGAAGCAGCAGATCCTTCGAAAGTCCCATCTCCAGAAAGGCACCGATCTTTGTGACCTCCTTTACTTTTAAGCGGGCAATGCCTCCCAGTTCAAGCTCCGGCTCTTCCATGGTAGCGATCGGCCGATCCTCCGAATCGCGGTAAACAAATACCGTCAATGCGTCCTTTAACTGTGTACCCTTTGGAACCTGCGCCTTTGGCAACAGGATCTTATCTGCGTCATCTCCTCCCGGTGTGTTCAGATAGACACCGAAGTCGGTAGTCTTTACTACGATCAGTTCCTGCGTTTTACCAAGTTGTATTTTTTCAGACATAATCATCCTCTTTTCTGAGCGGTTTTTGCTCTATTCCTTATCATTCAAAGCATTGTAACCGATGCAGCAGATAAATTTATCTGCCCATCTCCGCTTTGCCCTTCCGGGAATAAATAATCCTGATAATCATACCACAATTGGGGAAAATGGGAAAGTATAAGATCGCGTAAATGGTATCAATAGACTTTTCGAAATCTGTAAGAGACAAGACAATTTTGGTGTCACAGATTCACGGTTGTTCAAAAAATCTAAGGCAAAAATTATATCTGGTGTTTCGAGAGTTGAACCCCTTGTAGAAACGTGCTATACTCTGTGGGAAGGTTGTCTGCCGGCAGAAGCAGACATGACAGACTTCCATACAGAATACGGATCAAAATATGAAACCCTGCAGCGATAAAAGATTGCTGCGGGAGAATGGAGGACATTATGAAGAATGTAATCAGTACAGATAAGGCACCGGCAGCGATCGGTCCATATTCACAGGCAATCGAGGTCAATGGTCTCGTATATACATCCGGAGTGATCCCTGTAAATCCGGCAACAGGAGAAATTGTTGGAAGCACAGCAGCACAGCAGGCAGATCAGGCGATCGGAAATCTGAAAAACCTTGTGGAAGCCGCAGGAAGTTCCATGGATAAAGTGATCAAGACGGTTGTATTCATTAAGAATATGGATGATTTCGGAAAGATCAACGAGGTTTATGGGAAATATTTCCCGGAGCCATATCCGGCACGTTCCTGTGTTGAGGTGGCACGCCTTCCTAAGGATGTTCTGATCGAGATTGAGGCGATTGCAGCAAAATAAAAGATCTGAGGAATAAAATAAGTAACTCAGTGGATTTTACAGGGATGCCAAAAAGTGCGTTATCACTTTTTGGCATCCCTGTTTCGTTGTATGAAGAAATAAATGATAGGATTTTATTTGCAGTAATTGTTTATGATAGATAACGGTTGAATTGTCTGACAATTTGCAGATAAAAAAGACAATTTCATTTTAGAAAAATGGATTGACAATGAAATAATTGTATATATTGCACAAATAAATTGATTTATATTAGTAGAAATGTCAAAAATAAGAGATAAATGTGAATAGTTATCCACATTTTGTGGATTTAAAAATGGTGGAAAAATGGAGTTATTCACGAAGTTATCCACATTATCCACATTTTTTGCGTGTTTTTTACACAAAAACAAACTTGTCAACAAGAAAATTTGTTTTGTGAAAAAAGATAAAAATGGAAAAAGTGAAGAAAAATCTTGACAGACAAATTGTGTGACAATTAACGAATGATACCCTTCCTATATTCAAATTTTTTCTCAATAACTCAAACTTCCCACACCAAGAACTATAATATGCCCGCCCTGGAGGCTCGATCGTCCAGACACGTATTCATCGAAACATTGCAAAGCAAAGAAATTCGAATATGTTTTTGTGCAACTTGTTCATTTTTGCTTGCAAAATGCCGTGGATTGTAGTATAATATAACCATTCTAAACAGTAAAGGAGTTGGGGACTTATGCAGTATATCATCAGTGGTAAGAACATCGACGTAACAGAAGGATTGAAGGCTGCCGTTCAGGATAAGCTGGGCAAGCTGGAGAGATATTTTACACCGGAGACAGAAGTTCATGTGACCCTGAGTGTAGAGAAGGAGAGACAGAAAATAGAGATTACCATCCCAATGAAAGGAAATATTGTCAGAGCAGAGCAGGTCAGTGATGACATGTATGTTTCTATTGATCTTGTAGAGGAAATTATTGAGCGTCAGCTTCGCAAATATAAGAACAAGATTGTCGATCAGCAGCAGTCAGCAGTAAGCTTGAGCAAAGCATTTGTTGAGGAGGATATCGAGGAGGATGATGAGATCAAGATCATCCGTTCCAAGAGATTCGCCATGAAGCCGATGGAGGCGGAGGAGGCCTGCTTACAGATGGAGCTTCTCGGACACAGTTTCTATGTATTCCGTAATGCAACAACGGATGAAGTCAATGTTGTATACAAGAGAAAAGGAAATACGTATGGATTGATTGAGCCGGAGTTTTAATGAGCTGGCTTTGGAAAAGGTAAAATAAGCATAGGAAGGTATTATACAGTGGGGTGTATAATATAAAGTATAAAAGGGCGGGTGTCAGTTTTTGATACCCGCTCTTTTTGTGGTGGAAAAATGCTCATAACACAGCATAAAAAGGGGGAATGCTGGTTTTGTCCTTTTTATGGATGGAAAGGCAAGAGAGCTTTAGCGGCACATAGCGACATGCGGTGATGGGACTCTTATGGTTCTGAAATTACAGGTGATAAAGCCGAAGGTGAAATTGAAGAAAAATAAGATTACAATGCGTAAGGGAGAAAAAGCCAGAATCAAAATAAAGAAGAAATTATCTTCTGATCAGGTGAAAAAATATCGTGTTGATCATAAAAAAGTTGTACGGGTAACTGGAAACGGAAAGATTACCGGCAGGAAAAAAGGTCGTACATATGTTATGGTCATTATGAAAAGCGGCGTTAGAAAACGATGCCGGATTATAGTAAGATGATGAAGATATGATGGAAGGTCTCTGGAGTATTATGCTGACAATAGTACTTCAGGGGCTTTTTCTTTTTCCTGTTTTGTGTCTGCAGAAAATAAAAGTTGCTTATAAATCGGAAAAATGCTATACTTGAGTGTAATTTCGGAATTAGATGAAATTATATTTACCTGTCGTCAGGAGCAGGTAATTGGAAAGGTAAGGTTAGAGTATGAGTTTATTTACAAAAATTTTTGGCACTCATAGTCAGCACGAGCTGAAGCGGATCACTCCGATCGTTGATAAGATCGAGGCATTGGCTCCGGAGTATGAGAAGCTGAGTGATGAGGAATTGCAGGCAAAGACTCCAGAGTTTAAGGAGAGGCTGGCAAATGGTGAGACACTGGATGATATTCTGGTGGAGGCATTTGCGACAGTCAGAGAGGCTGCAGACCGTGTTTTGAATATGAGACATTATCGTGTACAGCTGATCGGTGGTGTGATCCTGCATCAGGGGCGTATCACAGAGATGCGTACCGGTGAAGGTAAAACTCTGGTATCTACGCTTCCGGCATATTTAAATGCACTGGAAGGCAAGGGCGTGCATATTGTCACAGTCAATGACTATCTGGCAAAGCGTGATGCTGAGTGGATGGGAAAGGTACATGAGTTTCTCGGCTTGAAGGTCGGTGTGATCTTAAATTCCATGGACAATGATGAGAGGCGGGAGGCATATAACTGCGATATCACATATGCTACCAACAATGAGCTTGGATTCGATTATCTTCGAGATAACATGGTTGTCTATAAGAAGGATTTGGTGCAGAGAGAGCTTCACTATGCGATCATCGATGAGGTGGATTCTGTATTGATCGACGAGGCGCGTACTCCGTTGATCATTTCCGGACAGAGTGGCAAGTCTACAAAGCTTTACGAGGCTTGTGATATATTTGTAAAGCAGCTCACCAGAGGTACCCGCAAGGAGCTTTCCAAGATGGATATCCTCATGGCAGAGGATGAGCAGGAGACAGGCGATTACGTGGTCGATGAGAAGGACAAAAACGTAAACCTGACCGAGGAGGGTGTCCATAAGGCAGAGCGCTTCTTTGGAGTGGATAACCTCGCAGATCCGGATAATCTGGAGCTGCAGCACAATATTAATCTTGCTCTTCGTGCTCATTCCCTGATGGCAAGAGATAAGGACTATGTGGTCAAGGATGACGAGGTACTGATCGTTGATGAGTTTACCGGGCGTATCATGCCGGGACGTCGTTTTTCGGATGGACTTCATCAGGCCATCGAAGCAAAGGAGCATGTAAAGGTCAAGAGAGAGAGTAAGACTCTGGCGACGATCACATTCCAGAACTTCTTTAACAAATATGAGAAGAAATCAGGTATGACTGGTACGGCTCTCACAGAGGAGAAGGAGTTTAGGGATATCTATGGCATGGATGTTATCGAGGTTCCTACGAACCTGCCGATCGCACGTATTGATTATGATGATGCCGTATATAAGACAAAGAAAGATAAGTTTAATGCAGTGGTTGCAGATATCGTGGAGGCACATGAGAAGGGACAGCCGGTTCTTGTCGGTACCATTACTATTGAGACCTCCGAGATGCTCAGCCAGATGCTTCAGAAGAAGGGCATTCCTCATAAGGTGCTGAATGCGAAGTTCCATGAGTTAGAGGCAGAGATCATTGCTGACGCAGGTCAGATGGGTGCGGTAACCATCGCAACCAATATGGCCGGCCGTGGTACGGATATTAAGTTAGGAGAGGGCGTTAAAGAGCTTGGTGGTCTGAAGATCATCGGTACCGAGCGTCACGAGTCCCGCCGTATTGACAATCAGCTTCGTGGTCGTGCCGGTCGTCAGGGAGATCCGGGTGAGTCCCGTTTCTACATCTCTCTGGAGGATGATCTGATGCGTCTGTTTGGATCAGACCGTGTCAAGGGATTGTTTGATGCAATGCCGGATGGAGAGCAGGTAGAGCATAAGATGCTTTCCAGTGCCATTGAGAGTGCACAGAAGAAGATTGAGGGTAATAACTTTGGTATTCGTAAGAATCTGCTGGAGTTCGACCAGGTCAACAACGAGCAGAGAGAAGTGATCTATAAAGAGCGTCGTATGGTTCTGGATGGAGAAGATATGCGTGGAACCATTATGAGCATGCTCAAGGAGCAGGTTGAGAAGTGTGTTACCCGCGTGATCGGTGATGATCAGAGTGCAGAGGACTGGGATATTGCAGAGCTGAATAACATACTTCTCCCAATCATTCCGCTCAGACGTATTGCATTGACTGAGGAGCAGAAAAAGCACGGCACAAAGGCTGAGCTGATCAAACAGCTTCAGGATGAGGCTGTTAAGGTATATGAGGCAAAGGAAACCGAGTTTCCGGAGCCGGAGCAGTTCCGTGAGGTGGAGCGTGTAATCCTTTTGAAGGTGATCGACCGGAAGTGGATGGATCATATTGATGATATGGATCAGCTCCGTCAGGGTATCGGACTTCAGGCATATGGACAGAGAGATCCGGTTGTAGAGTACAAGTTTGCCGGATTTGATATGTTTGATGCCATGATCGATTCTATTGCAGAGGAGACCATTAAAGTTCTGACGCATATTAAGATCGAGCAGAAGGTAGAGAGGGAGCAGGTTGCCAAGGCAACAGGTACCAATAAGGATGATTCTGCAGTCAATACGCCGAAGAAGAGAAAGACCAAAAAGATACAGCCAAACGATCCGTGTCCTTGTGGAAGCGGCAAGAAGTATAAACAGTGCTGTGGAAGGAAATATTAAAACACAGATTTAAGGGAAAAGAAAGAGGTGAAAAAGATGGTTGAGTTTGATGCGATCAAACAGTCCCTGGCAAATTATGCCCAGCCATTGTTAGAGATGGGGGATTCACTTTGACCTGGCTAACAAAAAAGACCGGGTTGAAGAGCTGGATAAGACAATGGAGGAACCGGGATTCTGGGATAATCCTGAAAAGTCTACAGCGATCGTACAGGAAAGTAAGCATCTGAAAGATGTGATCGAGCGATATGAGAAGCTCTGTGCAGACAGAGAGGATATGCTGATGCTCATTGAGATCGCAGAGGAAGAAAACGACACAGATATGGTTCCGGAGGTGCAGGAGAGCTATGACGAATTCTGCAGTGAGTATGAAGCCATCCGGATCGAGACGCTTCTCTGTGGCGAGTATGACAAGGACAATGCGATCCTTACGCTTCATGCAGGTGCCGGCGGCACCGAGAGCTGCGACTGGGCAAGCATGCTGTGCCGTATGTATCAGCGGTGGGCTGAGAAAAGAGGATTTCAGGTGGAAATGCTCGATTTTCTGGATGGTGATGAGGCGGGATACAAATCTGTTACGCTGCAGATCAACGGAGAAAATGCCTATGGTTATCTGAAATCAGAGCACGGTGTTCACCGTCTGGTGCGTATTTCTCCGTTTAACGCAGCGGGTAAGAGACAGACCTCTTTTGTATCCTGTGATGTGATGCCGGATATTGAGGAGGATCTTGATATTGAGATCGCGGATGACGATATCCGTATTGATACCTACCGGTCCAGTGGTGCCGGTGGACAGCATATCAATAAGACCTCATCGGCAATCCGTATCACCCATTATCCGACAGGAATTGTGGTACAGTGCCAGAATGAGCGGTCCCAGCATATGAACAAGGATAAGGCAATGCAGATGCTGAAGGCAAAGCTGTTTATCTTAAAACAGCAGGAACAGCAGGAAAAAGCCAACGGCATTCGCGGAGAGTCGAAGGAGATCGGTTGGGGAAGCCAGATCCGGTCCTATGTTATGCAGCCATATACAATGGTGAAGGATCACAGAACGAACGAAGAGATTTCCAATGTGCAGGGAGTGATGGATGGAAATATTGATCCGTTTATCAACGCATATCTTGCATGGATTACGAAAACGAATCATTAAGACAAATGGATGGAGGACAAACATGGTAAAAGTAGGTGTATTAGGTTATGGAACAGTAGGATCCGGAGTTGTGGAGATCCTTGAAAAAAATAAGGACATCATTGCAAAGAGAGTGGGACAGGAGATTTCTGTAAAAGCAGTACTGGATCTTCGTGATTTCCCGGGAGATCCGGTGGAAAAGGTACTGGTACACGATTTTGATATCGTTGCAAATGATCCGGAGATTTCTATTGTTGTAGAAACCATGGGAGGAGTTCATCCTGCCTATGAATTTGTAAAAACATGTCTGGAGAACGGAAAGAGCGTATGTACTTCCAATAAAGCACTTGTTGCTGCATATGGTCCGGAGCTTTTGGCACTGGCAGAGGAGAAGAGCATCAACTTCCTGTTTGAGGCAAGTGTCGGCGGCGGCATTCCGATCATCCGTCCATTGAAGACTTCTCTGGCACCGGATGAGATTCTGGAGATCTCCGGTATTTTGAATGGTACGACCAATTACATTCTCACAGAAATGACAGAGAAGGGATCCGACTTTGATTCCGTATTAAAGGATGCACAGGATAAGGGCTATGCAGAGAAGGATCCGACGGCAGATGTCGAGGGTTATGATGCATGCCGTAAGATTGCGATCCTGACATCTCTGGCTTATGGAAAACAGCTTGATTTTGAGGATATCTACACCGAGGGTATCACCAGGATCACAGACAGGGATATTGCCTATGCCAAGAAGATGGGAGCAAAGGTAAAGATTTTTGGTTCCAGCAAAAAGGTTGGCGATAAGGTGAGTGCAATGGTAGCTCCGCAGCTGATCTATCCGGAGCATCCTCTTTATAGTGTGGATGGAGTATTTAACGCGATCCTCGTAAAAGGCAACATGGTTGGAGATGTTATGTTCTATGGTCAGGGAGCCGGTAAGCTTGCGACTGCAAGTGCGGTTGTGTCTGATGTGATGGATGCGGCAAAGCATGCAGGAGTCAACATTATCACACTTTGGGATACGGAGAAGCTTGATCTGGTAGCTGCAGAGGATGCAAGAAACGTATTCTTTGTACGTGTCAGTGGCATTAAAGCTCAGAAGTCTGATAAGGTAAAGGAATTGTTTGGCAATGTCAAGATGGTAGATGTCGGATATGATGACGAGTTTGCCTTTGTAACGGAAGAGATGAGCGAGGGAGACTATGAGAAGGCTGCTGCACAGCTTGACGGTGTGATCAATAAGATCCGCGTAGACCAGACAGGCCTTGCATAAATACATAAGAGGTGTCAGGGATATGCCGTGATGCAGCGGATACAGAGAGCCTCCCGGAATATATTGAGTTGTCGCATAAAAATGGATAAAGGATGAGAGAAGCGACTGGTTTCAGTCGCTTTCTTTTTGGAGAAAGATATGTAGGAGTTATACTATGAATATTCAGAAAAAAATAGCAGAGGAATTAAATATCAAGGAGTGGCAGGTTGAGGCGGTTATCAAGCTGATCGACGAAGGAAACACCATCCCGTTTATTGCCCGTTATCGTAAGGAGGCACATGGCTCTCTGGATGATGAGCAGCTTCGTAACCTATCGGAGAGACTGACCTATCTGCGGAATCTTGAGGAGAAAAAGCAGCAGGTGCTGGCAAGCATTGAGGAGCAGGGAAAGCTCACCGAGGAGCTGAAAAAACAGATCTTAGAGGCACAGACACAGGTGGTTGTGGATGATCTGTACCGCCCGTACCGCCCGAAGAGAAGAACGAGAGCTACCATTGCAAAGGAGAAGGGACTGGATGGTCTTGCCCAGATCATTCTTGCACAGGAGACCACCAAAAGTCTGGAGGAAGAAGCACAGAGCTATCTTTCCGGGGAAAATGGCGTAGAAACTGTAAAGGACGCCATTGATGGAGCCAGAGATATTATTGCAGAACAGATTTCCGATGAGGCGGATTACAGAATGTATATCCGTAAGCTCACCATGGAGGAGGGTGTGATCACCTCTACTGCCAAGGATGAGAAGGAGCAGTCTGTTTATGAAATGTATTATGAATTTCAGGAGCAGGTCAGCAAGATCGCCGGGCATCGTGTGCTGGCACTGAACCGGGGAGAAAAGGAAAAGATGCTGGTCATCAGGCTGATCGCACCGGAGGAACGTATATTGCAGTATCTTCGCAAAAAAGTGATCACGGCAGAGAATGCCAATACAGAGCCGGTTCTGGCAGAAGCAGTGGAGGACAGTTACAAGCGCCTGATCGCTCCTGCAATTGAGAGAGAAGTAAGAAATGAGCTGACTGAGAAGGCGGAGGATGGAGCTATCCGTGTCTTTGGAAAGAATCTGGAACAGCTTCTGATGGCACCTCCGATTGCAGGCAAAACCGTATTGGGATGGGATCCGGCATTTCGTACCGGCTGTAAGCTGGCGGTGGTAGACCCTACGGGAAAGGTGTTGGACACAACAGTCATTTATCCGACGGCGCCACAAAATAAGGTGGACGAGGCAAAGAGAGTTGTCAAAAAGCTGATCGACCAGTATGACATTTCCCTGATCTCCGTGGGAAATGGAACGGCATCCAGAGAATCTGAGCAGATCATTGCTGAAATGTTAAAGGAGATCAAAAAGCCGGTACAGTATGTGATCGTAAATGAAGCAGGAGCTTCTGTATATTCTGCCAGCAAGCTTGCCACCGAGGAGTTTCCGAACTTTGATGTGGGTCAGAGAAGTGCCACATCTATTGCAAGACGTATCCAGGATCCTCTGGCAGAGTTAGTTAAGATCGATCCACAGTCCATTGGCGTAGGTCAGTATCAGCATGATATGAACCAGAAAAAGCTGTCGGAGACACTGACAGGCGTGGTAGAGGATTGTGTAAATAAAGTTGGTGTTGATCTCAATACCGCATCGGCGTCTCTTCTGGAGTATATTTCCGGTATCTCCAAAACCATTGCGAAAAATATCGTTATTTACCGCGAGGAGAACGGAAAATTCACCAGCAGAAAACAGCTTTTAAAGGTTGCAAAGCTTGGACCGAAAGCTTTTGAGCAGTGTGCGGGCTTTATGCGGATCCAGGGAGGAGACAATCCGCTGGATGCCACCAGTGTTCATCCGGAGTCCTATGAGGCGGCCGGACAGCTTTTAGAGAAGCTGGATATGACTATGGACGAGGTGAAAAAGCTTCAGGGAGAGCTTGCAAAGGCCAATACCGAAAAGCGTGGTGTTGCCCCGAAGACAAAGAAAAAGAAGGATTTTGTGATCCGTAATACCAATTCCGCATTTGGTGCAGCTTTTGCCAAGGCATTCGGGGACGGTCAGGTAGAGCTTGCAGGGGATACGCCGGCACCAAAGGAAAAGAAAGCCGGTGTGAAAGGCATTGCCGGCCGGATCAAAGACAAAAAGAAAATGGCCCAGGAGCTTGGGATCGGCGAGATCACTCTGGAGGACATTGTGAAGGAGTTAGAGAAACCGGCGAGAGACCCGAGAGATGAAATGCCAAAGCCGATCCTTCGTACCGATGTGCTGGATATGAAGGACCTCAAGGAAGGAATGATCCTGAAGGGAACTGTCCGGAATGTCATTGATTTTGGAGCTTTTGTGGATATCGGTGTACATCAGGATGGTCTGGTACATATCTCCCAGTTGTCGGATAAGGGGTTTGTCAAGCATCCGCTGGATGTGGTCAGCGTTGGTGATATTGTGGATGTAAAGGTTATGAGCGTTGATCTCAAAAAGCAGAGGATACAGCTTACCATGAAGCTGTAAATGATACGAAATAACTATTTTTTGCTTTTTTGTGGGAATATGTTATAATCATCTGGAAGGAGGAGTGCATTGTGGTTTGAAAAACCAAAGCGGATTTTTCATAATGTTGACACAATTGCACGATAATATAAGTGGGAATATTTGGAAGACGCATTGATATCAAAAATGCGACAAAGACGACCTACAGCGATGAAGACCTGAGAAAACTGGATCTGAATTACCGCAATGAGTTTCAGATGGACCGGGAAAAGCGGATATATACTCCGTTTCGAAAGGAAATGCCGAGAGCATGGCAGAGTCAGGTGCGTGATATGGCATTTGAAAAGATCCTGGATGACCGCATTTTCAGTTTTCGCCATATGCTGGTGATTCCAAATCCATACGGTGCTTCGGTACAGACAGCGATGTTGCTTTTTAATACTCCGAAGGAATACCGGGTCAGATACCGTATTTTGGGAAAGTTGGAAGGAACAGATTTTGTGGGAGAGACCCGCATGACCACCAGACACCGTGTTCCTGTTATAGGACTTTATAAGGGGTATACCAACAAACTGATCCTGGAATTGATCGATGCGGAGGGGGAGGTTTATCAGAGACGGGATTTAAAGATCTACACCAGGGATATTCCGTTAGGACAACAGAATATTGTCACGAAAGTGGAACATTCGCAGACTTCCTGTTTCCCGTTTGTTCTGGTCAATGGTTTCCGGTTTAAACCGGTGGTGTTTGACCAGAATGGCGAGGTCCGGTATTCGCTGCAGATCAGGACGGACCGGACGGGAATGATTCCTCTGGAAAATGGCAGATTTCTTTATGTGGATGCGACGGTGAACCGTGTCGCTTCCAATGGAGGAAAAGTGGCCTGCCAGTATCACGAGATGGATTATATGGGCAGAGTGTATCAGACCTATCTGCTGGATTACCCGGTGGGGCGTTATGCGGCACAAAATGGGGACTCCCTGTTTTTACTGACTTCATCTGCAGAGGGATATACAGACGATTGTATCGTAGAGCTGGATCGCTGCACCGGTCAGATTCGTAGAAAGTGTTTGCTCGAGGATCTGATCGGAGATAAATACAAGAAAAAAGGTGACTGGATCGTTGCCAGTGGCATGCAGTATGTACAAGGCCAGCTGATATTGACCATGAGACGGTATCATACCGTGGTTTCGATTGACTGGGAGAAACAGTCCGTGAACTGGGTGTTAGCTCCGGATCCGATCTGGCGGGACACAGCACTTGCCGGTAAATTGCTAAGATCCGTTGATCAGAACATAGTAGACGGCTACATGCCGGAGAGTCCGGAAATTCAGATGCAGGAGGACGGTCATATTCTGATCCGTCTGTACTGTATTCAAAATAAAGGAAGTGTGCCGGTAGAGGGTGCGGTGTCCGATGATGATTCACGGATTGATTTTTATGAACTGTATCCAAAGGAACAGACATTTCATAAGCTCAGAAGTGTGGCAGTGGTAAAATCCCAGAGAGATGCCGGATGCGTTTACCGGGAGCAGGAGGATCGGATATTGTCATTATCCGGTATGCTTCTGAGGCGTACAGAGAATCTGAGGGCATGCATTGAGGAGCTGGACGGGCAGACGGGTCAGATGATCAATCGTCTGCGTTTATGTAAGAGATACCGGAGTGCATGGGTGTTTGCACCGGATATTGAAGCATATTCGGTTCCGTTACAGCATGATCTTGATGCGGTCAAGGGAAGTCTGGAGCCGCCGGAGAAATTTACCGGAAGTCTTCCGGAGCCGGTTCCGGAAAAGCTCAAAAAGAAAGTATTTGGCAATATCCGTGTGAGTGACACGTTGTTCCTGTTTGCTTTTTTTGCAGGAAGTGTGCAAAACGTATACCTCATTGGAGAAACACATTCCTACGTGCAGAGGTTTTCTAAACTTGCACCTCAAAAACGCAGGAGCAGCTTTTGTATGACATTGGATCAGTTAGAGCTTGATGAATATCAGGTTTATGTAGAAGTTGATGATCAGATCTACCATCTGAAAAATGAGATCAGAGTGGAGAGATCCCAAAAAGAAAAATAAATGGAGGAAAACAATGAATCAATTATCACATTTGGAGGAGCTGGAGGCTGAGGCGATTTACATTATGCGTGAAGTTGTAGCTGAGTGTGAAAAGCCGGTTATGTTGTATTCGATCGGAAAGGATAGTTCCGTAATGCTTCATCTTGCATTGAAAGCATTTTACCCGGAGAAGCCGCCTTTCCCATTTCTTCATGTGGATACCACATGGAAATTCCATGAAATGATCGAATTCCGTGATAAAATGGCAAAGAAGTATGACTTGGACATGATTGTTTATACCAATCAGGAGGGTGTAAAGCAGGGAATCAATCCGTTTGATCATGGTTCTGCATATACGGATATCATGAAGACCCAGGCATTGAAGCAGGCACTGGATAAATACGAGTTTACAGCTGCATTTGGCGGCGGACGTCGTGACGAGGAGAAGTCCCGTGCAAAGGAGCGCATCTTCTCTTTCCGTAATTCAGCACATGCATGGGATCCTAAAAACCAGCGTCCGGAAATGTGGAAGTTATACAACACAAAGCTGTTTAAGGGCGAAGAGGTACGTGTATTCCCTCTTTCTAACTGGACAGAGAAGGATATCTGGCAGTATATCCGTCAGGAAAATATCGAGATTCCATCCCTTTATTTTGCAAAAGAGCGTCCGGTGGTTTACCGCGACGGCAATATCATTATGGTGGATGATGACAGAATGCGTCTGAAACCGGGTGAGAAAGTGGAGATGAAAAAGGTTCGTTTCCGTACCTTAGGATGTTATCCACTGACCGGTGGCGTAGAGTCTGATGCAGAGACACTGGATGAGATCATTGAGGAGACATTGAGTGCAGTATCTTCCGAGAGAACCAGCCGTGTCATTGATAACGAGGCGGCAGGCAGCATGGAAAGAAGAAAGAGAGAGGGGTATTTCTAAGATGCAGAGTTTATTGAAATTTATTACTTGCGGTAGTGTAGATGATGGAAAGTCCACACTGATCGGACATATGCTTTATGATGCCAAGCTGATCTTTGCAGATCAGGAGAAGGCACTGGAGCTTGACAGTAAAGTGGGAAGTACCGGCGGAGCCATCGATTATTCTTTGCTGTTGGATGGTCTTATGGCAGAGCGCGAGCAGGGAATTACGATTGATGTGGCATATCGTTACTTTACCACAGAAAAGAGAAGCTTTATCGTGGCAGATACTCCGGGTCATGAGGAGTATACCCGTAATATGGCCGTTGGAGCTTCCTTTGCAGATCTGGCTGTTATCCTTGTGGATGCATCCAAGGGCGTGCTGGTCCAGACAAGACGTCACACCCGTATCTGTGCATTAATGGGTATTAAATACGTAGTATATGCAGTTAACAAAATGGATCTTATCGATTATGATGAGAACGAGTTTAAAAATATTGTCAAGCAGATCAAGATCATGACAGGAGAGTATGATTTTGAAACCATGCACATTATCCCGGTATCTGCAACCGTTGGTGACAATATTACCACAGAGTCCACAAAGACACCTTGGTATAAGGGCGGTACTCTTCAGAATTATCTGGAGACGATCGACGTGACAGACCATTCTGATGAGACGGGATTTGTTATGCCGGTACAGCGTGTCAGCCGTCCGGATCGTACTTTCCGTGGTTTCCAGGGAGAGGTTGAGGTCGGAGAGATCCATGTCGGAGATGAGATCACTTCCCTGCCAAGTGGCGAGACTGCTAAGGTAAAGAGTATTCTCAATACCAACAAGGAGGTTGACAATGCTTCCAAGGGACAGGCTGTGACGATCCAGCTTGATACAGAGATTGACGTTTCCAGAGGGTGTATGCTTTGCAAGGATGTAAAACTTCATACCAACAAGATGTTTACATCAACACTTCTGTGGATGGATGATAACAAGCTGGTAGCAGGAAAGAACTATTTCCTGAAGCTTGGCACCAAGATGGTTCCGGCTGTTGTTATGAATATCAAGTATAAGGTGGATGTGAATGAGGGTACTCATGTACAGACAGACAAGCTTTACAAGAATGAGATCGCATGCTGTGATATTGCATGCTCTGATACGATCGTTTTTGATGAGTTCAAGCATCATAAGGAGCTCGGTGGTTTCGTATTGATCGACCGCATCACCAATATGACTTCTGCCTGTGGTGTCGTAGAGCATCCGCTTCGCCGTGACGATAACCTGACATGGCACAATATGGATGTTACAAGAGAGCTTCGTGCACAGCAGAAGGGACAGGAGCCTAAGACAATCTGGATGACAGGTCTGTCAGGAGCCGGTAAGTCCACACTGATCAATGAAGTAGAAAAGAGACTTTTTGCAGAGGGCAAGCATACCATGCTTCTGGATGGAGATAATGTGCGTATGGGTCTGAATAAGAACCTTGGTTTCAAGGAGCAGGATCGTATCGAGAATATCCGTCGTGTGGCCGAGGTTGCAAAGCTTATGAATGATGCCGGTCTGATCACGCTGACTTCCTTCATTTCTCCATTTGCAAGTGACCGCCGTAGTGCAAGAGATATCATTGGTAATGACAATTTCATCGAGATCTATATCAGTACCCCTCTGGAGGAGTGCGAGAGAAGAGATGTCAAGGGTCTTTACAAGAGAGCCCGCAGTGGTGAGATTCCAAACTTCTCTGGTATATCCAGCCCTTATGAGGCACCGGAGAATCCGGAAATTACGATTGATACCACAGGTATGACTGTAGAAGAGTCTGTGGATTATCTGATGGAAGAATTAAAGAAATATATTAATTGAAAAAATAGGTTGCAATATTCATAGTAATGTAGTATGATTAGTATGAAATCAATAAATAGAGGGTTTGGCTATTTGTATAGCCAAACCCCTTTGTAGTTAAAGATGTATATGATAAATAATATAATTCATAATGAATCATATGAAAAATCGTATAAACACGAAATAAATGAGAATTTTCCTGTGACGTATTGGTTGCAGAAGAATGGAGGATTTTTATGAACCTGGAAAAAGAACTCGCAGTAGCAAAAGAGGCAGCAGTGAAGGCCGGATATGCGATCATGGATGTTTACGAAAATGCAGAGGACATGCAGATCAGCTATAAGGATGGAGATATGCCGCTGACGGCAGCAGATAAGGCTTCCAACCGCATTATTGTAGATGCACTGAAGGAGGCGTTTCCGGCATATGCGATCCTGTCCGAGGAGGAAAAGGATGATCTTTCCCGTCTGGATAATGATTATTGTTTTGTGGTGGATCCGTTGGATGGAACGAAGGAGTTTATTAAAAGGAACGGTCAGTTTACCGTAAATATTGCGTTATCCTATCAGCATAGATCAGTAATGGGTGTCATCTATGTGCCGGTGACCGGAGAGCTTTATTATGCAGCACAGGGACAGGGGGCTTATGTGGATACAGAGAACGAGAAGGGAAAGAGGCTTCAGGTTTCCGGCTGCACAGATATTCACGAGCTTCGTATGGTGATGAGCAGCTCCCATGGCTGCGAGCAGATGGACAAGCTGTTAGAAAAGTATCAGATCCACAATTTTGTCAAAATGGGAAGCTCCCTGAAGGGATGTGTTGTAGCGAAGGGCGAGGCTGAGGTATATTACCGGTTTAACCCGACCATGGAGTGGGATACCGCAGCGATGCAGTGTATCGTGGAGGAGGCCGGTGCGATCTTCCGGCAGATGGATGATACTCCGATGCTTTATAACCGGGAAGACAGCCTGAATGCAAAAGGATTTTATATTATTAACTCTATAGATAATAAATTGACATTGGATTAAAAATAAAAAGGGAGGCATACAACCATGAAAGAAAAAGAAAATAAAAAAAGTTTTAAGAGTGAGTTTGGTATGATGCTGGCCCTTTTAAAGATCGGTTTTATCGGTTTTGGCGGTGGAAGTGCCCTGATTCCGGTCATTGAGAAGGAAGTGGTCGAGGAACGTGGTCTTGTTACCGAGGAGGAGTTCAATAAGGATGTTCTGGTGGCAAGTATCACACCGGGGGCTCTTCCGATGGAGATATCTACAGGCCTCGGAAAACGGGCATATGGTGTGGGTGGCATGATCGCCTCCGCACTGATGCTGGCGTTCCCGGGAGCTTTGATCACGGTGGCAATGCTTGTGGCAATGTCGCGTCTTCATTCGGGAATTTTGACGCAGATTGAGATCTTATCCATTGGTATTTCTGCTTTTATCGCATGCCTTCTGACAGAATATTCCAGAAAGACGCTGGAAGAGGCGAGAACGGAGAGCAAAGGACGATGGAAAAGGGCAGTCGTGATCCTGGCAGGTGTTTTTCTGCTGACCTGCGGCAAGGCGGTCTATGGTATACTGGGGCTTGAAGGAACACCGTTAGTCCACTTGTCCACATTGCAGGTACTTGGTGTGTCCATGTTTGGTATTTTGTATACCCATTGCAAATTTACGCCAAAGAATTTAGTGGTATCCGGTGGATTGATTCTGGGATATATTGTATGCTTAAGTTTTGATTTTCCCTACGAGCAGTACATCTGCAATGGCCTAAAGGCTGCCATGATCATTCTGGCAGTCTGGGGACTGGTACGAAGTATTCTGGAGGACGGGCAGAAGAAAAAGGTATCTCCGAAGAAAATGCTTCAGGAAGAGGCTGCGTGGATCCTGTTTTTTGTCGTGCTCTCTGTTCCGGCAATCCTTTATGGCGGCAACGTTCCGGAATTTCTGGGACAGGGATTTCTTTCTTCCATATTGTCTTTTGGAGGAGGAGATGCGTATCTGTCTGTAGCAGACGGTATGTTTGTCAACTCCGGGATCATCGAGAAGGCGGATTTCTATGGTCATCTGGTTCCGTTGGTAAATCTTCTTCCGGGTTCCATTCTCTGCAAAACGTTGTCCGGAATCGGTTATCTGCTGGGATTTGAGATGAGCAGCGGCAATATTCTGACAGGCTGTCTGGTGGCTCTGGCAGGCTTTGTATGTAGTGTGATGGCATCCGGAGGTGTTTTCTGTCTGGTGGCATATATTTATGAATGCTTTGAGTCTCTTCGGGTATTTCGCCTGTTGAGCCGGTGGATCCGTCCGATCATCGCAGGTACGCTTCTTACGGTTATGCTTTCATTGTTTGCACAGAATATCAGCACGGGGACAAAGCTTGGCCTCCAGGTTTTTGTTTCTCTGGGAATCACAGCCGTGATCTATGGAATGAATCTTTTGCTGCTTTATGTACTGAAAAAGAAAAATGGACTGCTGATCCTCTGTTCCATTGCCGTAACTTTAATCCTTGGAAATGTCGCATTAATGCTGGTTTGATCGGATTTTATGAAAGTTAAACTACAAAAAAATAAAAAAAATGAAAAAAGGGCTTGCATTTTTGGAAAAGCTAATATATAATATCTCAAGTACGGAACAGAGATGTGAAGTACAAGAGATAATTTGTGCGCGTAGCTCAGCTGGATAGAGCGTCTGACTACGGATCAGAAGGCCGGGAGTTCGAATCTTCTCGCGCACGCTATGAATCCTTGCAGCGGGTATCCGCAGCAAGGATTTTTTCGATATATAGGAAATGGAAGGAATGAAAATATGATTCAGTTAGCAGATTTACAAAGGATAGCGGGAGAACAGGCGGTACGTCTGCAGGAGCCGATGTCGGCACATACGACATTTCGTATTGGCGGACCGGCAGATTATTTTGTAGAGGCAGGAAATGAGTCTGTGTTAAAGGAGCTGCTTCTTCTTTGTAAGGAGACGGAAACGCCATTTTTTATTCTGGGCAATGGAAGCAATCTTCTGGTGTCGGATGAGGGATACCGGGGTGTGATGATCTCTCTGAGGGGATTTGATGAGATTTCCTTTCGGGAAGGGGAAGGTACAGAGGCCGGTAAAATGATCATGACCGCAGGAAGCGGAGTTCTTTTATCGAAGGCAGCCATGCAGGCAGCCGAGCGGGGGCTGACAGGCTTTGAATTTGCCGGAGGCATTCCTGGTACGCTGGGAGGGGCAGTTACTATGAATGCTGGGGCTTATGGCGGAGAGATCAGGGATGTGATCCTTTCTGCACGGGTGATGACAAAGGCGGGAGACGTCAGAGAGCTTTCCACAGAGGAGCTTGCACTGTCATACCGGCACAGCATCATTCAGGAAAAGGATCTGATCGTTTTGTCGGCAGACTTTGCGTTTGATCATGGGGACGAGGAGCAGATCAAGGAGCAGATGCGTCAGTTAAATGCCCGGAGAAGGGAAAAACAGCCCCTGGAATATGGCAGTGCGGGAAGTACTTTTAAGAGACCGGAGGGATATTTCGCCGGAAAGCTGATCCAGGATGCAGGGCTGAAGGGATACCGGTCAGGTGATGTAATGGTATCGGAGAAGCACGGCGGTTTTGTGGTAAATGTAGGGAAAGGGACATGCCGGGATGCCATGCGTGTGATCGAGCATGTTCAGAGAACCGTTTATGAGCAGTTTGGAGTAGAGCTTGAGCTGGAAGTAAAACGGGTCTGAGAGATTTTACGGAGAATGCCATCGTGGTATGAAAAACTATCTTAGATAACAGGAATGAGGATTCGTATGCGATTTGTAATTGTAACAGGAATGTCCGGGGCAGGCAGGAATTCCGTCATGAAAATGCTGGAGGATATGGGATACTTTTGTGTGGATAATCTGCCGGTACCCCTGATTCCGAGAATGTCCAAAATGATGCTGGAGGAAAACAGTCTGGAAAAGGTGGCCGTTGGAATTGATATTCGTAACCAGCAGGGGCTTCTGGAGCTGGATGATATTCTGGATGAAATGCTGGCAGCAGGGGTGCGGTATGAGATTCTGTTTCTGGAGGCGGACAGTTCGGTGCTTATCAAGAGATATAAAGAGACGAGACGAAATCATCCTCTTGCCCTGCAGGGAAGAGTCGACAAAGCCATTGAGGCAGAGCGGGAGGAGCTTGCCTTTATCAAAAAGCGGGCGGATTATATTCTCGATACCAGCCATATGCTTGTGCGGGATCTGAAGCAGGAGATTGATAAGATCTTTCTGGGCAAGGAGGAATACGAGAACTTTTTTGTGACGATCCTTTCCTTTGGTTTTAAATATGGCATCCCGGAGGATTCGGATCTTGTCTTTGATGTGCGGTTTCTGCCAAATCCATATTATATTCCGGATCTGAAGCCGCAGACCGGCAACGACAGGGCGGTTTATGATTATGTCATGTCCTCTCCGCAGGCCGTTACCTTTGAGAAGAAGCTGTTTGAGATGGTGGAGTTTCTGATCCCCAATTATATCCTGGAGGGAAAGAACCAGCTGGTGATCAGTATTGGATGTACCGGAGGAAAGCACCGGTCCGTTACCCTTGTCAATGCATTGGCAAAGCATATGAAACAGCTTCCCTACAGCATTAAGGTGGAACACCGGGATATTGAGAAGGACCGGAAGCAGGGAAAATAGGAACAGCACACAGCGAGGAGGGAACGTATGTCATTTTCCGGTAGTGTGAAACAGGAGCTTGTGCGGCAGCTTCCGTCAGCCAGACATTGTCAGATCGCAGAACTGGCGGCATTATTTGATCTGAACGGCAGGATACGCCGTGGCAGGAACGGGAACGAATATTTGGAAATACGCACAGAAAACTTGACAGTCGCCCGAAAATCTTATATGTTATTAAATAGTGTATTTCATAATCCTGTGGAGGTTCGTGTCCGTTGTCATAATATTCATGGAAGTATCCGGGAGTATTATATTGAAGTAACCGAACGACATGCGATTATATCTATACTAAAAGCATTAAAAATGATGGATGAACAAGGTGGGATTACAGGTGATTGTCTGGGACATCAGCATCGTCTCATACAAAATACCTGTTGTAAACGTGCCTTTTTGCGGGGTGCTTTTTTGGCAGCAGGTTCCCTGTCAGATCCGGAGAAGGCCTACCATCTGGAGTTTGCTGTTCTTTCGGAGGGGTTTGCTTCTTTCATCAGAGAGATATTGGCGTTTTTTGAATTGGAGGCAAAAATCGTCAGGAGAAAAAGGTATTTTGTGGTATACATAAAAGAGGGATCACAGATCGTTGATTTTTTAAATATAGTCGAAGCACATGTGGCTTTGATGGAATTTGAAAATATACGGATCGTGAAGGAGGTCCGCAATTCTGTCAATCGTCAGGTGAACTGCGAAACGGCAAATATTGGGAAAACCGTGGCGGCAGCGGCGAAGCAGATTGAGGATATCCAATATATAGAATGTAATATGGGGTTACGGGGGCTGGCGAAGGGATTGCGCGAGACAGCAGAGCTGCGGCTGGAATATCCGGATGCATCACTGCAGGAATTGGGACAGATGCTCAATCCGCCCATTGGCAAATCAGGGGTTAATCACCGGCTGCGGAAATTGGGAAATATTGCAAATGAATTGAAAGAGAAGAGAGGATTCTCTGATTCAAAAAGGAGGAAAATGTAACCATGATTACAAAAAAAATTAAGATTCAGATAAAGAGTGGTCTGGAGGCAAGGCCGGTGGCTGTTCTTGTGCAGGTGGCAAGTCAGTATTCCAGCAGCATTTATGTTGAGGTGGAGGACAAGAAGGTCAATGCCAAAAGTATCATGGGAATGATGACCCTTGGACTGGCGGCTGGAGAGGAAGTTGTTGTTTCTGCGAATGGAGATGACGAACAGAATGCTATGGATGATATTGTAAAATATCTGAGTACATCACAGGCATAATGGTAGAAAAGGACGAGCCGTTTGATCTTGCATCAGACGGCTTTTTCGGTATATAGGGAAATTTTGTAACGCAGCGGGAAGCAAGGGCAAAACATTTATTTTGCCTGGTTTAATGGAGGGAAACATGGGATTTACGCATTTGCATTTACATACGGAGTATTCTCTTCTGGATGGCTCCTGTAAGATCGGAGAACTGATGGCGAGAGCGAAGGAGCTTGGTATGGAGCATATTGCCATTACAGATCATGGAAATATGTACGGCGTGATTGATTTTTACCGGGCGGCATTAAAGGAAGGGATCAATCCCTTGATCGGCTGCGAGGTCTACGTGGCACCGGGCTCCCGGTTTGACCGGGAAAATGTCAGAGGAGAGGACCGCTATAACCATCTGGTGCTTCTGGCAGAGAATAATACCGGCTATGCCAATCTGATGAAGATTGTTTCCATTGGATTTACCGAAGGCTTTTATTATAAGCCCCGTGTGGACATGGAGGTTCTGGAGAAGTACCATGAAGGGATTATTGCTCTGAGTGCCTGTCTGGCAGGTATCGTGGCAACAAATCTTAGGCAGGGCTTTTATGAGGAGGCCAAAAAAGAAGCCCTTCGTCTGGCTGACATTTTTGGACCGGATCATTTTTATCTGGAGCTTCAGGATCATGGCATTGATGCCCAGAAAACAGTAAATCAGGGACTTCTCCGTATGAGTCAGGAGACGGGACTTGAGTTAGTGGCTACAAACGATGTGCATTATATCCGGGCAGAGGATGCAGAGCCTCACGATATTCTTTTATGTATCCAGACGCAGCATAAGGTGCAGGACGAGGATCGTATGCGGTATGAGGGCGGTCAGTTTTATCTGAAATCCGAGGAGGAGATGCTGACGCTTTTCCCTTATGCAAAGGAAGCCGTAGAAAATACCTCCAAAATAGCACAGAGATGTCATGTGGATATCGAGTTTGGAAAATATAAGCTGCCAAAGTTTGATGTGCCGGAGGGATTTACTTCCTGGGAGTATCTCAAGCATCTGTGTTATGAAGGAATCCACCGGCGTTATGCGGATGTGACGCCGGAGATACAGGAGAGACTGGATTATGAGTTAAATACCATCAAGAATATGGGATTTGTAGATTATTTCCTGATCGTGTGGGATTTTATTCATTATTCCAGAGAGCAGGGGATCATTGTGGGACCGGGACGTGGTTCTGCGGCCGGAAGTATTGTCGCATACAGTCTGGAGATCACCAATATTGATCCTCTGGCGTTTGACCTGCTGTTTGAGCGTTTCCTGAACCCGGAGCGTGTGACCATGCCCGATATCGACGTGGATTTCTGCTACGAGAGACGGCAGGAGGTGATCGAATATGTCACCGAGAAATATGGACGGGATCATGTGGCACAGATCGTTACCTTCGGTACCATGGCGGCCCGTGGGGTGATCCGTGATGTGGGCCGTGTGCTTGATATGCCGTATGCCTATGTGGATACCATTGCAAAGTCCGTGCCGATGGAGAAGGATATTACCATTGCCAAGGCAATCGCACAGAATCCGGATCTTCGCAAGCTTTATGAGACCGATGAGCAGACGAAATATCTGTTAGATATGGCGCAGAAGCTGGAAGGACTGCCGCGTCATACCTCCATTCATGCAGCGGGTGTTGTGATCGCACCTGAGCCGGTGGATCATTTTGTGCCTCTTTCAAAGGGCTCAGAGGGCAATGTAACCACACAGTATACCATGACCACGCTGGAGGAACTGGGACTTCTGAAAATGGACTTTTTGGGGCTTCGTACATTGACGGTGGTACAAAATGCTGCCAAAATGTGCGGCATGAGCGATCAGGATATGTTGCACCTGGATCTGGAGGATGAAAATGTATGGAAGCTCATATCCAGTGGGCGGACTGAGGGGATATTCCAGTTAGAGAGTGCCGGGATGAAGCAGTTTATGAAAGAGCTGCAGCCGGAGAGCATGGCAGAAATCGTTGCCGGTATTTCCCTGTATCGTCCGGGTCCGATGGACTTTATTCCACAGTATATTGCGGGAAGAAGCAATAGGGATTCCATTACTTATGACTGTCCACAGCTTGAGCCGATCCTTGCAACCACTTACGGCTGCATCGTCTATCAGGAGCAGGTGATGGAGATCGTGCGGAGCCTGGCGGGCTACAGTTATGGACGAAGTGATCTGGTGCGCCGTGCCATGTCCAAAAAGAAGGCAAAGGTGATGGAGGCGGAGCGGAAGAACTTTGTCTACGGAAACGAGGAAGAGGGAGTAAAGGGCTGCATTGCCAATGGTATCTCCGAGGAGGTTGCCAATAAGATCTATGATGAGATGATCAGCTTCGCCGCCTATGCCTTTAATAAATCCCATGCAGCGGCATATGGTATGGTGACATTTCAGACGGCATGGTTAAAATGCTATCATCCGGTGGAGTTTATGGCTTCTCTGCTGACGTCCGTCAAAGAAAATACCAATAAGATCGTAGAGTATGTTATGGAGTGCCGGCGAATGGATATTGAGATCCTGCCTCCAGATGTAAATGAAGGATATAGTTACTTTTCTGTATCTGACGGCAGGATACGTTATGCTCTTTCTGCAATCAAGGGCATTGGTTCCGGTGTGATCAATAATATTGTGGAGGAACGGGAACGGGGAGGCCGTTTCACATCCATGCAGGATTTTATGCGCCGTCTCACCAGCAAAGAGGTCAACAAAAGCTCCATTGAGAATTTCATCAAGGCAGGAGCTTTTGACGGACTGGAGGGCAACCGGCGGCAGAAGCTTCAGGTATATCAGAGCATGCTGGACAGCGTCAACCGGGAGAAAAAGGATTCCATGTCCGGACAGATGTCTCTGTTTGATATGGGAGATGAGGAGCTGGAGCATGCAAATGATGTGGCTTATCCAGCACTGGAGGAGTTTGAAAAGGAAGAGCTTCTCGCATATGAAAAGGAAGTCCTTGGCATCTACATCAGCGGTCATCCGCTGGAGGAATATCTGGGGCTGATCCGGAAAAATTCCACCTGCAGTTCCCAGGATTTTGTCCGGGAGCCGGAGGAAGAGGGAGTTGCGGAAAATGCACGGGTACACGATCAGGAAAGTGTGATCATGGGTGGAATGATCACGGCAAAGACGGTTAAGACCACAAAGACAAATAAACTCATGGCATATCTTACGCTGGAGGATGTATACGGTACCGTGGAGGTTCTTGTCTTTCCGAATGTTTACGAAAAGAAAAAAGAACAGTGCAGAGAGGATGCCAAGGTATTTATCCGGGGCCGGGCTGATATGGGCGGTGACCGGGACGGAAAGGTGATCTGTCAGGATATTATTCCGTTTGATATGCTTCCGTGTGAACTGTGGCTCCGTTTTAAAAATATGGCAGACTTTCAGGAAAAAGAACAGCAGATATATGAGAAATTGTCGCCATATGACGGAACAGATCAGGTGATCGTTTATCTGGAGGAGGAGAGGCAGATGAAAAAGCTTCCACCGGGACGCAATGTCAACGCAAGACAGGTGATCCGGGAAAATATTCTGGAAGGGATCATCGAAGCAGCATTGAAGGAGAGAAAACTGTAGCGATGTGATTTCAAATTTTCAATCACAGCGTTTATTGTTTGGGTTGAAAAAAACAATGGAATGACGTACAATAAAGAGTGCGATGAATAGTATGTAAATGATTCGTTAAAGATAAAATAAGAGGAAGTAAGACTGGACTTTACAATCCGTCGTATTTCCGGTTCATTGAAACGGAGGACAAAATGAGTAGTGCAGTAAAAACAATTGGTGTATTGACAAGCGGTGGGGATGCGCCGGGAATGAATGCAGCCATTCGTGCTGTTGTTCGTACCGCGATTGCAAACGATGTCAGGGTTAAGGGAATCAGGAGAGGGTATGCAGGTCTTCTGGAGGAGGATATTGTGGAGATGGATACCTTATCGGTTTCCAATATTATCCAGCTTGGAGGAACGATTCTTTATACCGCACGCTGCAAGGAATTCCGCGAGAGGGAATATCAGGAGAAGGCAGCCGAGATCTGCCGGAAGCATGGAATTGACGGCATTGTTGTGATCGGTGGCGATGGTTCCTTCCAGGGTGCCAGCAAGCTTGCAGAACTGGGCATTAACACGGTAGGTGTACCGGGAACCATCGATCTGGATATTGCATGTACTGAGTATACGATCGGTTTTGATACGGCGATCAATACGGCGATGGAGGCCATGGACAAGCTTCGTGATACCTCAGAGTCCCACGAGCGGTGCAGTATCGTAGAGGTTATGGGACGTACCGCAGGGCACATTGCATTATGGACAGGCATTGCCAGCGGTGCAGAGTATATTCTTACCACAGAGGAATATGATGGAAATATACAGAAGATCATCGAGAAGATACTGCATCGCCGCAAGATTGGCAAAAAGAACCATGTGATCGTCAATGCAGAGGGAGTTGGTAATTCCTTTGAAATGGCAAAGACGATCGAGGAAGCGACAGGTGTAGAAACCAGAGCAACGGTACTGGGTCATATCCAGCGTGGCGGCAATCCGACCTGCAAGGATCGTGTGTATGCTTCTGCTATGGGAGCAAAGGCAGTAGAGCTTCTTTGTGAAGGAAAGACAAACCGTGTTGTTGGCTACACGAACGGTGAGTTTGTAGATTATGATATTCAGGCAGCATTGGATATGGAAAAGGGATTGGATCCGTATCTGTTCCATATTACCAAGAAGCTGACCACATATTAATGATAGGAAAGGAAGGTTGCAGACATGAAAAAATTACTGAAGGGTGTTATGGGAATTACGTCCATTGCTGTGATGGCAGCAGGTGCTTATTATCTGACCAAAAAGCTTTTGGGAGAGCCAGACGAGGAACTCGAAGATGAGTATGAGGATTTCGATTTTGATGACGACGAGGAAGATGCTGATGATAAGTCCAGAGAGTATGTGACATTGGATTTCGACGAGGATGAGCAGGAAGCTTCCGAAGATGACAAATAATAAAAGTGATATTTTAAGCATAAATTATCTACAGATCGTTTGACAGGAGACAATTTATGCTTAATTATTTATGGGGATTTATGATCCTTTTGGGACTTGGAGCCGGGATTGTGACCGGACAGGTGGAGGCAGTCAGCAACGCCTCCATAGACAGTGCCGGGGAAGCAGTTACCATGGCGATCACGATGCTGGGGATCATGTCTATGTGGACGGGGCTCATCGAGGTGGCGAGACAGGCAGGGCTCATGGACCGGATGACCAGAGGACTGCGGCCGGTGCTTACGTTTCTGTTTCCGAGAGTACCAAAGCATCATCCGGTACAGGAATACCTGACAGCCAATATTCTCGCCAATATTCTGGGACTTGGCTGGGCGGCGACTCCTATGGGGCTGAAGGCAATGATGGAGCTTGCACCGTTAGAACGGGAACGGATCGCGGCAGAAATGTCCCGCAGAGAGGGGCGTCCGATCGAACCGGATAAAGTGCGGCTCACAAAGGCAAGCGATGAAATGTGTACCTTTCTGGTCTTAAATATATCTTCTCTGCAGGTGATCCCGGTCAGTGTGATCGCATACCGGGCACAGTATGGTGCCGTCAATCCGGCAGCAATCGTGGTGCCGGGTCTGATCGCGACCACGGTCAGCACGGCAGTGGCTGTGATATTCTGCCGGATCATGTGCCGGAAGGGAGAACACAACAAGAGAAAGGAGAAACTATATGCTAAAAAATAAAACAACATACAAGAAGATGACTGCGTGGACGACAGCAGCTGCCCTGCTGTTCTCCTCCGCCGTTGTCCCTCAAAATACAGGAGCGAAGGAGGTTCCTTTAGTCAGCAATTATACATCTGTAAAATATATGCCGGCAGGCAGCAGTTTTCAGTTGTTAACAAATACTGACAACAAAAAGGTTTCCTTTACCTCCGACAAAAAATCGGTAGCAACGGTAAGCAGTGACGGACTGATCATGGCTAAGAAAAAAGGTACGACGAAGATCAGAGTGCGCTGTGGGGGAAAAACAGCCGGGATCACATTGAAGGTGAAATCTCCGGTGGGATTTACGATATCCAAAAAAGCAGGAACATATAATGAGGCGGTTAAGACAAAGATCAAGGCCAAAAAAGGATATCATGTTTATTACACAACATCCAGCCGGTTTAAAAAATCTGCCAGGATCAAGGCAGGAAAATCCATGATTTTTCGATTTACAAATACGCAGACATTGAAATTACTGCCTGTACGGAGCAATATCAGTATGACTGCCGCTACCTTAAATAAACGGGCAGGCAAGGATAAAAACAGAGCGGATTATTTGTATAAGATCTGCAAAAAAAATACGGTGAATGATGTTGCAGCTTCACCAATCGTGTCTGCTGCAGTACCGGTTCCAACCGGAAACAGTACCAGTGTGCCGTCTGCGGTTCCTGATGCAAAAGATACTTCGTCACCGGTTCCGACAGGAAATGTGGCGACTGCTGCTCCGATTGCGTCCGAAGAACCGGTGATCTCATCTGATCCGGCCGCTACGGATGCACAGCCTGCCACAGCATCTCCGGAAGTGAAGGAAACACAGACTCCTCCGATTCCGGATGTCACAGCACCGGCTGTTTCGGATACTCCAGACACGACGGAAGTACCTGAGGTGACGAAAGAACCGGAAAACACACCGGAAACAGTGATAGCTCCTGTGCTTCAGCCTGGAGAGGAGGGGTATGCCGGTGATACGGTGGAAGGATATGTTTCCGCTTATGCAGGGACATTTACAGCAGATGACAGCAACCTCTCAGAAGAGGGTGCGGTATCCATTAAGATTCCTAAGAAAGCCTCAAAACAGGATATCCAGGATAAGGATGGAAATATCGTTGGTTCTTTGTCCAAGAAAAATAAGTTGAGCATCACCATGCCGGGAACTTATATCATATCTTCCGAAGGAAGTGAGAACGGGGAGACGGCAGCAGCTACAGTAGAGGTGGAATACAGTGCTGATGCGGCGGCATCCGTGTCAAAGGATCTGCACCTGATCCTCGATGGTGTGAATCTCACAGCGGCACCATCTAAGACGGACAATGGCATCATCACGATCAAAAACGGCGATACAGACATCTCTCATGCCGTGCTCACGATAAAAGGTGAAAACATTCTGAATGATCGGGGAGCAGCGGAGCTAAATACGGATGATCATACGGCAGGGATTATGAGTAAGAAAAATGTGCCATTGACGATCAATGGATCCGGAAGCTTAAAGATTACCTCGGATTACGGAAATGGTATTCAGTGTAAGGATCTGTTAAAGATTCAGGATGCAGGCATCCAGATAACAACCGGAAATGAGAACGATTCAAGTGCAGGTAATAATGGAATCTCCGGGAAAATGGGATTATATCTTAAAAATGTAAATCTCACGATCGATTCTGCCGGAGACGCATTAAAGACAACTCTGGATGCGGCGGACGTAGCAGGAAATGCATCTTTGGCAGGGCTTGGCAATATGAGTATCTGTGGAGGAACATATAATCTGACGTCCAGAAACAAGGACGGTATCAGCGTTTACCGGACATTGTATCTTAGTCCGGAGCAGCTGGAGGTAGCAGCAGATAATCAGTCCGGTAAAGAGATTACGGAAAATACCGGAAGCTGTAAAGCAGTGAAGGCCGGAAGTACTATTTATATTCCGGCAACGGCAGGAGCAATCAAGGCAGACACCTCTGCATCAAAAGGAACCTCCCAGGATGCGGAAGCACCGTCTACCAGCGATGATGCATTCTATTGTGATGGATATATTTGTATCAACAATAGTAAGGATCTGGTAATCATACCGGGGAGGAAGTCTGTTCATGCTGGAAAAGGAATTCTGGTCAATGGAAAGCTTCTGAAAGAAAAAGAAATAGAGGATTTTAGTATATATAAGGAATAATTTCATGACAATTTCATAGGATAGATGCGAATATGATAAATGTGGAGCATGGATCCTGTGAAAAAGAAATTTTTGTGGATGGATATATTTCTGGTGCTGGCAGTATTGCTGTTTTGCCCGGCGGTAGTCAACAAAGGATCAAAGGATGGACTTTCGCTGTGGTTTACAGTGGTATTGCCGGCACTTTTTCCGTTTATGGTATTTTCCGGGGTGATGATGAAGATCGGAGCCACGCAGACCATTGGTCATTATCTTTATCCGGTTTTTCACCGCCTGCTGGGGCTGTCAGAAAACGGCTGCTATGCCATGGCAGTGGGCTTTTTGTCCGGGTATCCTCTGGGAGGGAAAACAGCAGCGGATCTTCTGCGGCAGAATGCGGTAACCCCGGAGGAGGCACAGTATATATTGTGTTTTTGCAATAATGCCAGTCCTATGTTTCTGCTGGAATATATCGGGGTATATTGTCTGGGAATGGGAAAGCCGTGGCTGATCCTGGCTGTGGTATATGGAACAGCCATGCTGAATGCGGTTCTTTTTTTGCGGAAAAATACAAAGGACCGTTATCAAATAAGGCAAAATGTGGTAAAATGCAGTTATGACAAGGGAAAACATCCGGCTGTCATGAATGCACTGGATGAAGCAATCATGGATTCTTTTGTGACGGTAACCAAGGTTGGTGGCTATATTATATTATTCTCCATTCTGGCAGAGTTTGTAGAGAAGATCGTGCCGTGTCATGCTTTTGCAAAAATGATCGGTCTGGGCATCATCGAAATTACTACCGGTGGAGAATATTTAAAGACATATCCCATGATGGCAGATTTCAAATGGATCTTTGCGTGTGGGTTTTCTGCCTTTGGCGGCTTTTCCAGTGTGGCACAGACCTACAGTGTGTTACAGGGCACGGAATTGTCGGTCGCAGGGTACCTGAGAGCGAAGCTGACCCATGTTTTTCTGGCAGTTTTGACGGCGGTTTTTCTGGTTCTGGTCAGGAATTAATTTGGAATGTAGTGGGGAATACTAAAGGATGTCATGACGGCTTTGGGGCTGTCAGACAGGAATGGAGGAGCGTATGCCTGCATTTGCAACACATGAAATATTTGGCGAGGAAGCACTGGAGGAAACGGGAGGCAGATTATCAGAGGTTGTGCATCAGCATAAGGAGGTGTTCCGGCTGGGATGCCAGGGACCGGATCTGTTTTTCTTTAATCCCTTTATGAAACGTGTACATCACAAGGTAAATCTGGGAAGCCGTCTGCATACCTCAGAGGTGAACCGGTTTTTTGAGGTTTATATGGAGGAGCTGTTAGCCCTTTCCAACAAACAGGCACTTGAGATTGGGATCAGTTATTTTCTGGGGTTTATATCACATTATACACTGGACACCCAGATGCATCCCTATATCTTTGCAAAGTCCGGGTATCACCCGGAGGAACCGGGTGGGGGCAGAAAAGCCTTTCCGGCACATCAGCGGCTAGAGGCGGTTATTGATCAGAAGATGCTGATGACCAAAAAGGGTATCATGCCTTCCGGGTATTATCCGGAGAAGAGGATCAAGCTTTCGGAGGCGGAGCTTTGTGTGGTGGCACGCCTTATGAGCCGGACATTGCAACGAATTTATCATATCATGATCTTTGATGAGAACATTAAAGCTTCATACCGTTGTATGCGGGGCGTGATCCGGCAGGTGTACGACCATACCGGCAGGAAACGCCAGCAGATCCGGAAATTTGAATCCAAGGTGCTTGGACGACCGGTGATCGCCAATATGACAGTGGCGGATCAGATGCCGGATCCAAGAGATGCGATGAATGACAGGGGCAGAAAATGGACAAGTCCATGGAATCCGGAGGAGACATATCACAGCAGTGTCTGGGAAATGTATGATGTTGCACTGGAACGGTATCAGGAGTATTATGGACGGGTGGAGTCCCTGCTGTGCGGTCTGCTGCAGCGGATCAAGTTTGTGGAGCAGCACAAGAGCCGTGCCGGCAATGCCAGGCAGTTTCTGGCGGAGAGGATTTCAAAGGTAGTAACCGGTTTGGAAAACAGAGATTACCATACCGGCAAAAATAAATAGAAGGGCTGGTGAATTTCATGGAACGTGAAAACGCATGGAAAACCTACAAAAAAAAGGACAAAAAAGAATTGGAGCAGTTAAACGGAGATTATATTGAATTTCTTTCTGTGGGAAAGACGGAGAGAGAATGTGTCAGAGAGACGATCCGGCAGGCTGAGGAGAAGGGATATCAGTCTCTGGAGTCTGTCCTAAAAAAGGGACAGAAGCTTCAGAAGGGCGATAAAGTTTATGCCGCATATATGAATAAGACCATCGCATTATTCCAGATTGGCGAGAAGCCATTGGAGGAGGGCATGAATATTCTCGGAGCCCATATTGATTCTCCACGGATGGATGTGAAGCAGAATCCATTATATGAGACAGAGGATATGGCATATCTGGATACCCATTATTATGGCGGCATTAAGAAATATCAGTGGGTCACACTGCCATTGGCGATCCATGGTGTCATCGTGAAAAAGGACGGTACTTCTGTGGATGTCTGCATCGGAGAGAAGCCGGAGGATCCGGTATTCTGTGTGACGGATCTGTTAATTCATCTGGCGGGAGCCCAGATGGAGAAAAAGGCAGCCAAGGTCATTGAAGGAGAGAAGCTGGATGTACTGGTGGGAAGCATGCCTTTGAAGGATGAGGAGAAGGATGCGGTTAAGAAGGGTGTTCTGGAAATCTTAAAGGAAACCTACGGCATGGAGGAAGAGGATTTCATGTCGGCAGAGCTGGAGGTTGTTCCGGCAGGCAGAGCCAGGGAGATGGGATTTGACCGCAGTATGATCATGTCCTATGGTCAGGACGACCGTGTCTGTGCATTTACTTCTCTCGCTGCTATGCTTGATACGACGTCTGTAGAAAAGACTGCCTGCTGTCTGCTGGTGGATAAGGAAGAGATCGGCAGCGTAGGTGCCACAGGAATGCAGTCTCATTTCTTTGAGAATGTTGTAGCAGAGCTGTTAAATCTTCAGGGAGATTACAATGAGTTAAAGCTCAGACGCTGCATGGCACACAGCCGTATGCTTTCCTCTGATGTAAATGCGGCTTACGATCCATTGTTTGCGGATGCATTTGAAAAGAGAAGTGCCTCCTTTATGGGAAGAGGTGTCGTATTCAGCAAATTTACGGGATCCCGTGGAAAGTCCGGTTCCAATGATGCCAATGCGGAATATCTTGCAGCGCTTCGTAAGATCATGGACGACAATCAGGTCAATTACCAGATGGCAGAGCTTGGAAAGGTCGATATCGGCGGTGGCGGAACGATTGCATATATTCTGTCCCTGTATGGCATGGAAGTCATCGACAGCGGCGTTGCTGTTTTGAACATGCATGCTCCATGGGAGGTTACCAGCAAGGCAGATGTATATGAGGCATATAAATGTTATATGGCATTTTTAAAGGATGCCTGATGAGAGACGATTCCGGGGATCAGAACAGCAACTGAATATATAACGATGACAGGGCAAAGTGCAGTACAGGCTTTGCCTTGGTTTATTGTATCGGAAAATGCTTGTAACGCAGGTTTGCCCTTTTTAGCACCCGCAGAACAGGTTATAACCCAGGATCAGACAGAGTACGATAATGCAAAAAGCAAGAAAGTCGTTGCTTAAAAATGCCATGATCGTCATTCCAATGGCGATCCAGAATAATATAAAACCAAGCATTCGTTTCACGGGCAGCCTCCTTTTGATAGAAACCTCACAAGAAAAGGTTTCTTTTTTGAATAGAATAGGGTATACTATAGAATATGTTATTGTGCTATGATTTTGAACATTTTTCCGGAATTATTGAAAAGACAACCGGATGAGATAGACTTTATGTAGAATGGAGGATGGACTATGAAAGGTAAAATGAGTAATGAAATGGGAGATATCACCATTGACCGTGAGGTTCTTGCCAAGTATGCAGGATCTGCTGCTACGGAGTGCTTTGGCATTGTCGGTATGGCATCTGTTAATGTAAAGGACGGCGTGGCAAAGCTTTTAAAGAGAGAAAATGTCAGCCGTGGTGTCAGCGTTACGGTGATCGACAATAAGATCCATATAGAGCTTCATGTAATCGTAGCTTATGGCGTGAGTATTCGTGCCGTGGCACAGAATATTCTGGAAAATGTTCGCTGCCGCGTAGAGACATACACGGGAATGGAAGTAGAAAGTATCAGTGTTGCAGTAGAAGGTGTAAGGATTGTGGATGACTGATAGATTCCCTGTCTGATGGAAATAATCTCTAGGAGGAAGAAAAAGTGAGTGTTGAGAGAATAGATGCGTTAATGATGAAGAAATGCTTTCTGGCAGGAGCAAAGGCACTGGAGGCCAGAAAGGATTACATTAATGAATTAAATGTCTTTCCGGTACCGGATGGAGATACCGGCACCAATATGACTATGACCATTATGGCGGCTGTCCGTGAGATCAACAAGATCACGGATGTGACGGTTGATAATCTGTGTAAGGCAATGTCCAGCGGTTCCCTGCGTGGAGCCAGAGGTAACTCCGGTGTTATTCTTTCCCAGATCTTCCGTGGTTTTACCAAGGAGTTAAAGGGATTAGAGTATCTGGAGGTCACAGATCTTGGCAACAGTATCCAGCATGCGGCAGATACAGCGTACAAGGCTGTGATGAAGCCGAAGGAGGGTACGATCCTGACCGTGATCAAGGCAGGAGCCGAGAGATCCGTAGAGCTTCTGATGGAGGGCGAATCCCGGGACATGGTTGCCTTTGCAGAGGAAGTGGCAGCCTATATGGAGGATACCCTCAAGCGTACACCGGATATGCTTCCTGTATTGAAGCAGGCAGGCGTAGTTGATTCCGGCGGAGAGGGACTGATGACGTTTGTGCGCGGTGCACTTGCTGCGCTGCAGGGCAAGGAAGTGGATCTGGACATTTCCGGTGTGGATGCGAAGGCATCTCCGGCAATCACCACAGGCAGTTCTGAGGATGCGGCAGATATTAAGTTTGGTTATTGTACAGAATTTATCATTATGCTGGAGCGGGATCAGGATAAGGTAGAGAAAGAGCTGAAGGCATATCTTCAGGATATCGGTGACTGCGTCGTAGTGGTAGCCGATGATGAGATCGTGAAGGTTCATGTTCATACCAATCATCCGGGTCTGGCGTTTGAAAAGGCACTCACATACGGTTCTCTGACCAGCATGAAGATTGATAACATGCGCGAGGAGCATCAGGAGAAGCTGATCCGTGATGCAGAGACTGTGGCAAAACAGCAGGCAGAGGAGGAGCAGAAGGAAGAGGAGCCAAAGGAGCATAAGGCAGATGGTTTTGTAGTGGTTTCAGCCGGAGACGGTCTCAGTGATATCTTTAAGGATCTCGGTGCCGATGAGGTGATCGAGGGTGGCCAGACTATGAACCCGAGCACGGAGGATATTCTGCAGGCAGTTGAGAAAGTACCGGCGGATACGGTATATATCCTGCCAAACAACGGCAATATCATTCTGGCAGCAGAGCAGGCAAGGGATCTTACCGAGGACAAAAAGGTAGTTGTGATCCCTTCTGCCAATATCCCACAGGGAATTGCAGCGATGATCAATTTCATGCCGGGACAGCCGGTAGAGGAAAATACACAGCAGATGACAGAGGAGATGGGCAATGTCAAGTCCGGCCAGGTCACATATGCGGTTCGTGATACCCAGATGGACGGCAAGGAGATCAAGCAGGGCGATTATATGGGTATTGCAGATAAAAAGATCGTTGCAGTGGAGAAAGGTCTGTCAGAAGTAACAGTAGAGCTTGTGGAGGGCATGATCGATGCGGAGAGCGAGCTGATCAGCCTTTATTACGGTGCTGATGTGACAGAGAAGGATGCCGAGGCAGTCGCTGATCTGATCTTAAAGGATCATGATGATCTGGAGGTCGAGGTTCAGTATGGTGGACAGCCGGTATATTCTTACTTTGTATCCGTTGAATAATAAAGTGAAAGAAAAGGTTTGTGAGAAGAATATGCAGTTATCTGACAGTATTCGTGAAATTAAAGGAATTGGGGAGAAGAGCGAGAAGCTTTTTGCCAAACTGGGCATCAGTACGGTGGAAGAGCTTCTCTTCTTTTACCCCAGAGAATATGAAATCGTCGAAAATATACGTCCTATTAATGAGGTGCAGGAGGGACATATCGTGGTGGTCAGCGGGACTCTTGGAAGCAAGCCGAGACTCCAGTATGTCCGCAATTTAAAGATTGTCAGCACCTTTCTGCGGGATGCCAGCGGACAGCTTGAGGTGACGTGGTTCAATATGCCGTTTATCATGAAGACTCTTCGTATGGGCACCAGATATATTATGCGGGGGCGTGTGATCAACAAAAACGGCAGATACCGCCTGCAGCAGCCGAAGCTTCTTTCCGAGGAGGAGTATCATAAGCTTTTACAAAAGCTGCAGCCGGTATACCCACTGACGGCGGGACTGACCAATCACGCCGTCAGCAAGGCGGTGGGCAGTGCATTGAAGAAGGTAGATCTGACCGGGGATTATCTGCCTCTGGAAATGCGTAAAAAATATGATCTGATCCTGCGCAAGCAGGCGGTTCATGCGATTCATTTTCCAAAGGATAAGGCGGAGTATATGCAGGCACGCCGGCGGCTGGTATTTGAAGAATTCTTCTTTTTTGCACTGGCACTTCATCAGATGAAGCAGGGAAAGCACCAGAAGCCGTCGCCTTATGAGATGAATACGTTTGAGCTGCCGGAAAAGCTTATGGACAGGCTGCCATTTGATCTGACCGATGGGCAGAAGAGAGCATGGGAGGATATCCGGCAGGATCTGACTTCCGGTGTGGTAATGAATCGTCTGATCCAGGGAGACGTGGGTTCCGGTAAGACCATCGTGGCAGTGTTAGCACTTCTTGCCTGTGTGGAAAACGGTCATCAGGGCGCGATCATGGTGCCAACTGAGGTTTTGGCAGAGCAGCATTTAAAGACTTTTCAGGAATATCTGGAGCCTTTTGATATCCGGGTGGATCTGCTGGTGGGCTCCATGACCGCTTCCCAGAAGCGCCGTGTTTATGAAGCTCTGGAGATGGGGATGACAGATATTGTCATCGGAACCCATGCATTGATCCAGGAGAAGGTTCATTATAAGGATCTGGCATTGGTGGTGACCGATGAGCAGCACCGGTTTGGTGTGCGGCAGAGAGAGGAGTTTTCCCAGAAGGGTCTGGAGCCTCATATGCTGGTTATGAGTGCGACGCCGATACCGAGGACATTAGCCATTATCCTGTATGGTGATCTGGATATTTCCGTGATCGACGTGATGCCGTCAGATCGTCTGCCGATCAAAAACTGTGTGGTGGGAACCTCTTACCGCCCGAAGGCGTATGAGTTTATTGAGGCGCAGGTGCGGCAGGGGCATCAGGTGTATATTATTTGCCCCATGGTCGAGGAAAGCGAAAATATGGAGGCAGAAAATGTCACTGATTATACGGATACCATGAAGGGAACATTGTCTCCTTCTATTCGTGTAGAATGTCTCCACGGCAAAATGAAAGCAGGAGCAAAAAATGACATTATGGAACGCTTTGCTGCCGGAGAGATTGATGTGCTGGTATCCACCACGGTAATAGAGGTGGGCATCAATGTCCCGAATGCTACGGTGATGATGGTGGAAAATGCCGAACGGTTTGGTCTGGCACAGCTTCATCAGCTCCGGGGACGCGTGGGAAGAGGAAGTGCACAGTCCTATTGTATCTTTATGGCGGGGAACAGCTCCCAGGAAACCATGGAACGGTTAAATATTCTGGGGGGATCCAATGATGGTTTTTATGTGGCAGAGCAGGATCTCAAGCTCCGTGGTCCGGGTGATCTGTTTGGAATCCGCCAGAGCGGAGAACTCAACTTTGCACTGGCAGATATTTATCAGGACGCAGGAATCCTGAGGGACGCCAATGAAGCGGCAGCGATGTATACGAAGGACGATATTTTGAATCTGTGCAAGAAATATGAGGGGCTTCGGAAAAGGATCATGGCTTATACCGATGATATATTTCTGTAGGGAAATTACGTCAACTGAGAACTTTCATTTTTGCAGAGGGTACATTGCGGAAAAAGTGTTGATATGGTAACATTAAACAGAGTAAATTGTGTGTTTGACAGGAATACAGATAGAAAATGAGGATAAAGAGATGGTAGTAGATTTAAAAGAGAGCAGAGAAAAAATTGACAAGATCGACAGAGAGATCACCAGATTGTTTGAGGAACGTATGGAGGTGGCAAATGATGTGGCTGCCTACAAGCGCAGTACCGGTAAAAAGGTCTATGATCCGGAGAGGGAGCAGCAGAAGCTGGACACGCTGCGCAGTTATGCCAGTACGGAATTTAATGAGACAGCTGTAGAAGATCTTTTTCGTCAGATCATGTCTATCAGCCGCAAATACCAGTATCAGAAACTGGGATCGGGAGCGGCAACCATTCCATTTCAGCAGGTGGATGCGCTGGATGTGGATGAAGATACCAGAGTGGTATATTTCGGAGAGCGTGGAGCCTTTTCTGAGCAGGCGATGTTAGAATATTTTGGGGACAGGATCACAGCCTTTAACAAGACGACGTTTCGTGATGTTATCGAGACCGTAGCAAACGGTGAGGCAAAATATGGTGTTGTGCCGATTGAAAATACATCTACTGGAAGCATTACGGACATTTATGATCTGCTGGTAGAGCACGATATTACCATTGTGGCAGAGCATGTGGTTAAGGTGGAGCAGGCTCTTTTAGGAGTGCCGGGAGCAAAGACAGAGGATATTAAGGAAGTTTATTCTCATCCACAGGGACTGCTGCAGTGTGCACCGTTTCTGGAGGAGCACGGGATCCAGGGGATCGAGTATGCCAGCACGGCGGGGGCAGCCAAAAAGGTTGCTGAGGAGAAGGAAAAGACTCATGGAGCGATCGCCAGTATCAGGGCAGCAGAGGTGTTTGGTCTCGATGTACTGCAGGAGCGGATCAATTACCAGAGTACGAATTTTACCAGATTTATTATCATTTCCAATCAGAAGGTGTTCTTAAAGGACGCCAACAAGATCAGCGTGGCATTTGAGGTAAAGCATGTGCCGGGAGCACTCTATAATATGCTGGCAAACTTTTATTATAACGAAATGAATCTCACCAAGATCGAATCGAGACCACTTCACGGAAAGAAATGGGAGTATCGTTTCTTTGTGGATCTGGAGGGAAATCTGAATGAATCGGCGGTAGAAAATGCATTGGCGACTATGCATGAATGTGCAAGTAATTTGAAAGTGCTGGGAAACTTTGAGACGAAATAAACAGGAAAATGGTGTAGAGATGAAAAAGGGACAGATTGTAGAAGGAATCGTAGAGCGTGTAGACTTTCCCAATAAAGGGACAGTAATCGTAGAGGAAAAAGCGGAGAACGGAGAAGCAATAAAGCACCGTGTCGAGGTAAAGGGTGTGATTCCGGGACAGAAGGTGCGTTTATCCGTTAAAAAGGCAAGAAAAGGCAAAGCAAAGGGAATGCTGCGGGAGGTTCTGGAAAAATCTTCTATAGAAACGGCAAAGCCGGAGTGTCCGCATTTTGGGACATGTGGCGGCTGCAGCTATCAGACGATTCCTTATGAGAAGCAGTTAGAGCTAAAGAAAAATCAGGTGCTGGATCTGCTGCACCCGGTATGTGACGGGATTTCTGATTTTGTATTTGATGGGATTTTGCCAAGTCCAAAACAGTGGGAATATCGCAACAAAATGGAATTCTCCTTTGGTGATGAAGTTAAAGATGGTCCATTAACTCTGGGACTTCATAAAAAGGGAAGCTTTTATGACATTCTTCATGTGAGCGGTTGCCGGATCGTTCATCCGGATTTTACAAAAATTCTCGATGGAGTCCGCGATTATTGTGCGGAGAACAATCTGTCATATTATCATAAAAACAGCCATGAAGGAATCCTTCGTCATCTGCTGGTGCGCCGTGCAGAGTCGACCGGAGAGCTTCTGGCAGCACTGGTCACCTCATCCCAGTATGATGACGCTGCAATGGAACAGCATCTGCAGAATCTGGCCGATATGCTGTTAAAGCTTCCGCTACAGGGAGCTGTCACGGGCTTTCTGCATATTGTAAATGACAGTCTGGGGGACGTGGTAAAAAGCGATGAGACCCATATCATTTACGGGAAAGACTGGTTTATGGAAAATGTGCTGGGACTGCAGTTTAGGATCACACCGTTTTCCTTCTTTCAGACAAATACAAAGGGAGCAGAGGTGCTTTATCAGCGGGCGAGAGATTATGTGCTGAGCGGGGCAGCGGGCGAGTCGTCCGGTGATGTTGCACAAAGCGTAGAGACAGAGGAATCAGATGGTGCTGGTGATGGTGTACGAGGCGGAGAGCCGGCAGAGATGTCTGGTGATTCTGTACTAAAAAGTGGTCTGTCCGGAAAAACGGTCTTTGACCTTTACAGTGGCACCGGAACCATTGCCCAGATCCTTGCCCCAGTGGCAGGTCATGTGATCGGTGTCGAGATCGTGGAAGAGGCAGTAGAAGCCGCCAAAGAAAATGCAGCACTCAATGGCCTGACCAACTGCGACTTTATTGCCGGGGATGTACTCAAGGTGATCGATGAAATCGAAGAAAAACCGGATTATATTGTATTAGATCCGCCCCGGGACGGAATCCATCCAAAGGCTTTGCAGAAGATCATAGATTATGGAGTGCCGGAGATCGTGTATATATCGTGTAAGCCGACGAGTCTGGCGAGGGATCTGGTGGCGCTGCAGGAGAGTGGGTACCGGGTGAAACGGGTGAGCTGCGTAGATATGTTTTGTTCGACGGTGCATGTTGAGACGGTCTGTTTGATGTCAAGAAAAGAGAAATAAATAGCGAAAAGTAGCGTATTTACGGGCTTTTTTGAGATTAGGCAATAGATCATGAAAGTCCGTATTTCTTGTATTGAAACATATCTACTGTAAAAACGGTCAGAGGGTTTAGGCTGTGGTTTAGATGTCGTGGGTTGTGGCACTAGGATAGATGTTATCTAGGATGCAAACTCAATTTGAGTGAGTGATTTAGATGTTGTCTAATCCGGCAACTCGACTGTTGGCAATATAGCAGGCAGTGGATTAGATGTTATGGAAGGAGGAGTTTTGTATGCTAACCAAAAAGCAGCATTTTGTACCACGTGTTTATATGAAAGCTTGGGAAACGCAAGTAGAAACACTTAAAGAGCCTGATAAAAAATTCAATGGAATTTATGTGATTAAAGATGGAAGTACTGGTGATGGAGCAAACAGAAATTCCGTACTTTGGAAACCACATCTGTATACCATCAATTTTAAGTATTCTTTTATTTGCAATTCATGTGCCAAAGTAAAATCACAGTTTGTTGACATGATTTACGAGTTGCTAAGAAATGAATTTAAACAGCCTGTTTATGGAAAACTAGGATATAGCATTATCAAAACCAAGAGGAGCATAAAGAAGCACTTTTTTGAAATACATGATTGGGACTTTTATTATGATGATGGTAATGTTGCAAAGAAAGCTGCTATTCTAAGCCAGATAGATGCACTTAATTGTTATATTTTAGAAGAATCATTTGACGATTACTTAGAAAAAAACTGGGAAAATACTATGAGTTCATTCGTCGATGGTGTTCATAACGGTCAGCCTGTTGGACTTGGAAGAAGCGAAAGAATTATCCCGGTAGATACTGCAAGAGATATGTTGGCGTCTTTTTTCGTTATGCTTTGTAGAAATCCTGAATTTGATGCTATGGGTGTTTATACACAAATAAAAGAAAACTTGTTGTATCCTGTCTTTGAGTTGATGTGTAAAGACGAAGATGCTGAAACAGTAGACGTAGAGACAAACGAAGGGATAGAGTATGCTAATGAGTTAATGACGGGAATATGGTATTCTGAACTCTATAAAATGTTCTTTAAGAATACAGGTGGGTTTTATCATAATGTTGTGCAATTCGCGTTAAGCGGTTGTCAGATGATTCTTTTTGAAGCCTACGATAACGCAGGGGCTTTTATTACATCTGATAATCCTGCTTTCGAACATAAATCATCTGTTGTTGAGAGAGATAATGGTAGTGGTCTTGTTTTTCCGATATCCCCTAAATATCTAGTTTTTGTTGCTAAAGGAGATGAAGGGATTAATGTTGTTGACCATAGATTTGCAGATACAGAAACTGTTAAAAAGTTTAACAGAATAATCAATGCACACAAGACAGAGATAATAATCTCTTCATCAAAAAACTTAAAGGATGTTACGTAGTTCGCGAAAATTACAAAGCCTATTATAGAAACAATAGGAGGTTCAAGATATATGGAATACATAGGAATAGGTATTGTTATAGCTGTAGCAATAGCAGCAGGCATTATCACCTATACAAAATTTAAGAAGCATGAAGATATTCCATCAGGGGATTTGGTATCAGTGCCATCAACAGTAACCAGCGGAAAAGATGAGCTTGTGGAGATTCATCATGAAAATGAACTTGTTATTCAGATGGAAATGCTTCCGGCAGAGGCAATTGAGGATGATACCAAGTTGGTAGAAATCACTGATAGCAAGGTTCTGGCACACGTAAATAATCTGGTTCCGGGATTAGCTCAGGCCGGGAATGCAGTCAATAATGCTGCGCAGGCTGTTCAAGCAGCGAATGGCGAAGTGTTATATCGTGCGGTTATTCCTGCTGGTGCCAAACTGACAAATTCTAAAACAATGGAAGGCGCTGTACGCGGTATCTATCATGGTGCTGACGGAATTAAAGGTCATGCCAATCTTGTGGCTGTAGAAGCACAAAAAGGAACTGCGGTTGTTGCAAATACTGCAGCAGCGGCAATGGGCGTTGCGTCAATGGTTGTTGGCCAGTATTACATGACACAGATAAATGCTGAGCTGGGTGAAATCAGTGATGGTATTTCCCAGATACAGGATTTTCAGGATAATGAGTATCGCAGTAGAGTATTTTCACTTGTGGCTCATGTAAAGAAGATTGCTGATTTCCAAACTGAAATATTAGAAAATGATGAGTTGCGTCTTTCGAAGATTGCACAGCTTGATAGTTTAGAAGAAGAATGTACACAGCTTCTTGGACAAGCCAATCTTACACTCGCAGGTTTCGCAAAGAAGACTGGTCTGGATTATGAAGCCTAGTCTTGTTAAGGAAGTCAGTGGTGTAGGTCTTCTGCAGAAGGGCATCACCGATGTATTTCTCATTTGTCGTTTGGCAGGAATGACCATTACATTTCCCATCAAATAACCTCGCTTTCTATAAGGCTGTATAAGTACTCAGCCTGTTTTACTGGATTGTCAAAATACTCTGTGATATCGCCGAAGCGGAAGAGTATAGGAGTCTTCTTCTCAGGTGTTTCTTTGAATCTGTCGTTGCGACCAAGTTTGGCTGAGATTGGATATGTCGGAATTAGACATAACAAGTGCAGAAAGCAAAGCAACATATAAAGAAATACAGGAATATGTGCAAAATAAATATGACCTGCATGTAACAAATTTATATATAGCGCAAGTAAAACGTGAATTTGGAATTATAGAAAGGGAAAACTATAACACAGGTGAAGGCAAAGCAAAAGTGCCACAAGTAACAGCTGAAAAAAGAGAAGCTATTATAGATGCACTTAAATACTTCCAGATGATTGAATAAAAACAAAGCGGAAGAAAGTTGGCTTTTTTTTGGAAGATGTAAATATGTGTTTTCCAAAAATCAATTTTTGATACAGTTAGGACAGTTCTCGTATCAAAAAGACAAGTGCAGGACTTACAAAACAAAAAGTGTCTTTTATAGCATAGGTGGAAGAAAGTTGCTATTTTTAAAATTATAGCTGTAAGTTTTGTACACTTCAAGTGACAAAATATGATAAATAATAAAAAAGTATCACCTATTAATAAGAAAAAATGGAAAAAGAAATATACTATTTCCATTATTGAGCATTTTTCTTTCCACTTTTCTTAATTAAAAAATGGTGTAAAATCTAATAAATCACAAACATTTCATTAAGAAAAAGGGGTATAAAAGGCTAAAGTGTAAGTTTTATAGTTATTGTGAAGGATTTATATGTTGATGGCATTTTATACACTAAAAGTATTGATGTAAGACTTGAGAATATAAGTGTAGCTTATATTAAAGGTGTAGAAAAGTTGCTATTTAGATAAGATTTAAAGATTATAGGTGTAAGTTTTGTACATTTCAAGTGAAAAAAGTTGATAAATAATCAAAAAGTGTCACCTATCAATGAGAAAAGTGGAAGGTAAAGGGGTCAAAAGTGGAAAATTAAAATATAAATTCCATTATAATAGATCTTAAACGATATGTGTTAATTCCAGCACTTAAAGAGATAAATGAAAAATCGGATATATTGGTAGTGGAAAGATATGATGCATATACAAGTGCTATGGATAGTAGAAAAAGAGAAGATATGACACCAGATGAATATGCAAAAATTGTTATAGATAGTATGGCGCAAAAAGGAAGCAGAGGAAAAGGTGTATATAAGATTTCTTTTAGAGTATTGGAAAACCATAATACAAGTGATAAAACTCAAAAATTAGATATGAAAAGCCTTTTAGGAATTGAAAAAAGTAATAATAGTGAAGAATGATAAATAAAAGAATTATAAAATGCATCATAACAAACCAAACAAAAAGATTTAGCATGCCAGTGCTTTTTCTGGCTCGGTAAATTTTTTGTGCGGTAGACTGGGAATTGATGCATCAGCATCAAGGCGTGTAGCGCAAATATATGAGGAAAAACAAGCCAATATGTGGTATAATATAAAGGTATGACAAATAGATGTACAGATTATTGGACAGGTAATTTTATATACTGAAAAGAAAGACAAAGGAGAACTTTTTACAATGGCAGATATTAGTAAGATTGAAGAATTTTGGGATGATAATCCTATTGATGTATCAGCAGAAGTTAATTTTATATGGTCTATTGCAAATAAATTAAGAGGGCCATATCAAAGTGATAAATACAAAGATGTAATAATTCCTATGGTAATTATTAGACGTTTTGAATGCGCATTACAGGAAACAAAAGATGCTGTTGTTGCACAATATAAAAAGATGCCGACATATCCTGCAAAGGCTATGTATAAGATTTCTGGCTATCAGTTTTATAATACAAGTGAATTTACATTAGCAGAACTTGTAAATGATGCGGATCATCTTGCATCAAATTTTAAAAGCTATATTAATGGCTTTTCCGCCAACATTCAAGACATTATAAAAAATCTTGAATTTGACAAACAGATTGATAAGATGGACAAGCATAACAGACTTTTAGCAGTAGTAAAAGCATTTAGCGAAATAGATTTAGATCCAAAAGTCATTGATAATATGAAAATGGGATATATCTTTGAGGAACTTATTAGAAAATTTTCTGAAAATGCCGAAGCTGGTGACCATTACACAGGTAGAGATATTATAAAAGCAATGGTTTCAATTCTACTTGCAGAGGGTTGTGATGATATATTTGATGATGGAAAAATTGTAACAATATTAGATCAAGCCGCTGGAACTGGCGGTATGCTTTCAACTGCAAACAATTATATTAAACGTTTTAATCCGACAGCAGATGTAAGATTATTTTCACAAGAAGTAAATCCAGAGTCTTATGCTATGTGTCTTGCAGAAATGCTTATTCGTGGACAAAATGCGGATAATATCAGATTACAAGACACAATGAAAGCAGATTGCTTTACAGATACAAAGATGAGATTTGTTATAGAAAATCCACCATTTGGACAACCATGGGGCGGCAAGGATGCACCAGAAGGTGACGAAGAGGCAGTAAAAGCAGAAGTATTAAAGGGAACATCTGGAAGATTCCCAGCAGGAGCCCCAAGTTCTGGAGATATGCAGTTATTGTTTATTCAGTCTGCAATAAATAAGATGGATGATGAATGTGGTAGAGCCGCTATTATTGAAAATGGTTCACCTTTATTTAGTGGTGGTACATCGTCTGGTGAATCACAGATCAGAAGATGGTTACTTGAAAATGACTATATAGAAGCAATTATTCAGTTAAGTACAGATATGTTTTACAATACTGGAATTGCTACATATATTTGGGTACTTTCTAAAAATAAAAGAGCAGAAAGAAAAGGTAAAATACAGCTTATTGATGCATCACACCTTTGTAATAAACTTAGAAAAAATCTTGGTAATAAAAAATGTGAAATCACACCAAAAGATAGAGTTGCTATTACAAAGTTATATGCAGACTTTAAAGAAAATGAGCACTGCCAGATTTATGATAATACAGAATTTATCTATCGTGAATATGCGGTTATGCAACCACTTCAAAGAAGCTATGCAATAACAGAAGATAGAATAAATGCAATGCTTTCAAGTGGTGCGTTATCAACTCTCTATGATGAAGCAAAAGTTGATGAACTTGAAAACATGGATGAATTAACAGGTAAGGATAAAAATAAATTAGATAATTTTAAGAAAAATAAGCCTATATATGATGCTATTGTTGATGCGCTAAATAGTACTGTATCTGACAAGGTATATAAGAATCCAGAAACATTTACACCAGTAGTAAATAATATTCTATCTGGAATTATTTCAGATGCAAAAGATTTAAAAAAGATTGCTGATAAAATCATAAAAGGTTTATCAGTAATGGATAAAACAGCAGATATTCAAAAAGATAAAAAAGGCAATGTAATTTATGATACAGAAACAAAAGATACAGAAATAGTACCATGGGAAACAAATATTGATGATTATATGGCAAATGAAGTATTACCACATGTACCAGATGCAAAAGCATTTTTTGAAGAAGATTTATGTAAGAAAAATCCTGTAATAAAGACTGGTGCAGAGATACCATTTACAAGATATTTTTATAAATATCAAGCTCCAGTATCAAGTGATGAACTTGCCAAAAGATTCAATGAATTAGAGGCTTCCGTTGATTCAAAAATTAATAAATTATTCGGAGGTAATTAATATGGCAGAAATGAAAGATAGTGGAATTGAGTGGATTGGTGAGATTCCTACTGATTGGGATACAAAAGCAATAAGATTTTTGATATTAGAACATTTTAGTGGAGCATGGGGAAATGATGAAAAAACGGATAGTGATAATAATAGAATATGTATGAGAATCGCTGATTTCGATTATTTTAGAATGCAGTTCAAAGAAAATGCTGAATATACAATAAGAAACTATACAAATACTGAAATAGCTAACAAAACACTTAGATATGGTGATTTACTAATTGAGAAATCTGGCGGTGGTGAAAAAACACCTGTTGGAAGAACTGTGGTTTACAGATTGAATAATAAAGCATTATTTGCTAATTTTATGGATTGCATTCGATTAAAAGAGAATGAATATAATTATGAATTTGCAAAATATGTTTTTTATTCATTATACAATAATGGTATTACAAATCTTTATTATAATAAAACAACTGGAATACAAAATTTAAGTATGCAAAAGTATTTAAGAGAAGTAAAACTACCATTTCCAACTTTAATTGAACAAGGGAAAATAGCAGATTTTCTTGATAAAAAATGTGCTGAAATTGATGCATTACATACGGATATTGAAAAGCAAATAGAAACGTTTGAAGAATACAAAAAATCAATTATCACAGAAGCAGTAACAAAAGGATTAGATCCAGATGTTGAAATGAAGGATAGTGGAAGTGTATATTGGAAAGATATTCCAGCAAATTGGAAATTATCTGATATAAAATATTTATTTGAAATAGTAAAAAGAATAGCAGGAAAAGAAGGATATGATATTTTATCAGTAACACAGAAAGGGTTGAAAATAAAAGACATATCAAGAAATGAAGGACAAATAGCGGAAAGTTATGCTAATTACCAATTTGTTTATCCTACTGATTTTGTAATGAATCATATGGATTTATTAACAGGTTGGGTTGACTGTTCAAAGTATTTTGGAGTCACAAGCCCAGATTACAGAGTATTTAGGCTTAAAGATAAAAGAAATAGTTTAAACTATTATAAATATATTATGCAGTGCTGTTATATGGATAGGATTTTTTACTCATTAGGACAAGGGGTATCAAATTTAGGAAGATGGAGATTGCAAACAGAAAGCTTTAATAATTTTCAAATTCCAGTTCCACCAGCGAAAGAGCAGGAACAAATAGCAAAATATCTTGATGAAAAATGTATTGAAATAGAGAATATTATTTTGGATAAACAACAACAATTAGAAACCCTTAAACAGTACAAGAAGTCACTTATATATGAATATGTGACAGGGAAAAAGGAGGTCAAATAGTTATGGCATTTGAGGAAGAATTAAATGCACTTGTGCAACGAACAAAAGTAAATGATGAAAATCCGTCAAGTACAGCATCATATGAAACAATTAATAGAACATTAAATGAAAATAAAAAAAGACATGAAGTTTGGATGAATGATGTCGATATTTTTTACAACAAATATTTAAAGGAGCATCCGCTTAGTCAAAAAATCAACACATGGTTGTTTCACAGAAAATATGATCAGTTAGTAGCGGCATTGGAAAGTATAAGTGAAGATAAAGATTTTATAAATAAAATGAATGGTATATCAACTGTGGAAGTACCCAAATATAAAGCAAAAATGCTACCAGAATATGATGTGTTTATTTCTCATGCTAATGCAGACAAAGAAGCTCTTATAGAAGAATTGTACAACTCGCTTAATAAATTAGGAGTTAAGATATTCTATGATAAAGAAACATTAGAATGGGGCGATAAATTCAAGGATAAGATTCTTGAAGGAACTAAAAAATCAGAATTTGCAATTATTGTTATATCAACAAATTTCTTTGGTAGAGAATGGACAGAAAGAGAACTATCAGAATTTTTGAATAGACAGAATCAGAACGGACAAAAATTGATTCTTCCAATTTTACATAATATAACGATTGAACAGTTAAAAGAAAAATATCCATCAATAGCAGATATACAGGCGATTGATTCATCAAAATATACTTGTGATCAAATTGCGTTGTTATTTGCAAGACAGTTTATTAAAAGATTAAAAGCATATTAGTGGAGGAAGTACAAATGAATGAAATATTGACTGAAAAGCAGTATCAACATTTCATCATGGACTATCTAAAAAATAACAATGGTTATGTTGTAAGAAAAGATAAAGAATATGACCGCTTACATGCAATGGATAGAGAAATGTTATTCAAATTTTTGAATGACACACAACCAGATGAAATGAAAGCATTAAGAAAAGTATATAAGCAGGATTTAGAAGAAACACTTGTAAATTATATCAATGAAGAAATTACAAAGGCACGTAGTAGCTTACTTTATGTTATAAAGCATGGTATAGAAATTTCAAATATAAAACTTGATTTGATGTATACAAAACCTGCAACAGACTTTAACAAAGAACTTGTTGAAAAATATGAAAAAAATGTATTCTCTGTTATGGAGGAAGTCTGGGCATCTGATAAAGAAAGAATAGATCTTGTAATATTTTTAAATGGACTTGCTATTATGACATTTGAATTAAAATGTAATGTAGCAGGACAAAGCTATGAAGATGCAATTTATCAGTACAGAACAGAAAGAAATCCAAAGACAAGACTATTTTTATTCAAGGCTGGTGCATTAGTAAATTTTGCAATGGATTTAGAACAGGTTTATATGACAACCAAACTTGAAAAAGATGCAACATTCTTTTTACCTTTTAATATGGGTAATGGTGAAGGTGTCAATGCAGGTGCAGGAAATCCAATATTTGAAGATAAATATAGTGTTTTCTATATGTGGGAAGATGTACTTACAAAGGATTCTATTCTTGAAATCATAAGCAAATTTATGTTTATTGAAGTGAAAGAAAAGGAAGATGAGGCTACTGGTAAAAAGAAGATAAAAGAAAATATTATTTTTCCTCGATTCCATCAAAGAGATGTATTACACAAGATACTTGCAGATGTATATGAAAATGGTTCTACACAGAATTATTTAATACAACATTCTGCAGGATCTGGAAAAACAAATTCTATTGCTTGGCTTGCTTACCGATTATCTTCACTTCATGATGCGGATAACAAAATTATTTTTGATAATATCATTATTGTTACTGATAGGATAGTTGTAGATAGGCAGTTACAAGCGGCAATTATGGGGATGGAGCATAAATCTGGACTTATAAAAGTTATGGATGAAAAATGTAACTCGTCCGATCTTGCTATTGCGCTTGATGGAAATACAAAGATTATAGCAACAACTATTCAGAAATTTCCATATATTGTAGATGATGTGGCTAATTTGAAAAATAAGAAGTTTGCAGTAATCATAGACGAAGCACATTCATCAACAGCAGGAAAAGATATGGCGGCTGTGACAATGACACTTGGATCTGGTGAAGTAAGTATAGATGAAAGTACAACTGAGGATTTAATTGTAGAAGAAATTGCAAAGCATGGAAAACAAGAAAATGTATCTGTATTTGCATTTACAGCAACACCAAAGCCAACCACAATACAGTTATTTGGTAGGGTAAATAAGAAAGGACAAAGAGAAGCATTTCATATATATTCTATGAAACAGGCAATAGAAGAAGGCTTTATTCTTGATGTGTTACAAAATTATACAACCTATAAGACCTATTACCAGATTAATAAAGAAGTTGCAGAAGATCCAAAGTGTAAGACAAATAGTGCTAAAAGACAGATTGCAAGATTTGTTGAATTGCATGAAACCAATATAGCACAAAGAATAGAAGTTATTGTTGAACATTTCAGAACAACAGTAATGGATGAGCTTGGTGGAACTGCAAAAGCTATGGTAATAACTAATTCAAGAGAAAGTGCTGTAAAGTATCGTCAAGCATTTGAAGAGTACATAAACAAAAAAGGATATAATGATATTCATGCATTAGTGGCATTTTCTGGCAAAGTGACATTAAAAGATGATGAAAAGGAATATACAGAAGCAGGACTAAACGGATTCAGTGAAGATAAATTACCAACAGAATTTGAAAAGGATGATTATAAAGTATTGCTTGTTGCGAATAAGTATCAGACAGGCTTTGATCAACCTAAATTATGTGCAATGTACATTCTTAAAAAATTAAGAGGTGTTAATGCTGTACAGACATTATCAAGACTTAATAGAATCTGTCCACCATATGACAAGAAAACATTTATACTTGATTTTGTAAATGACTATGAAGATATACAGGCGGCATTTTCAAAATATTACACAACAACACTTTTATCCAACTCTGTTACACCATCTGCGATCTATGATTTAGAAGCAAAAATAGATGGATATACAGTAATAGATCCATTGGATATAGAAGATGCAAATGAAATTTTATATAAAGATGATATTACAGCAAAGGAAAAGAAACGATTAACATTCTTATTCCAGAAAGTAAAGAAGAACATAGATAAACTTGATTATGAAGAACAAAAAGAGCTTGTAATGACAATGAGGCGATTTGTTCGTTTCTATGAATTTTTATTACAGGTATCGTGTTTTGAAGATACTGAACTACACAAGAAATATAGATTTATAGCTTTATTACTTGCATATGTAAATATAAAGCACCCAGGCGGTGGATTTAATTTAGATGGAAAGATAACAGCCATGAATTTTGTTCAGAAGAAGAAAGCCGAACATAAATCAAAATTAAAATCTGATCCTGTTACGAAACTTCCGACAGCAGAACATTTTGTGTTATCAGAAGATAAAGAGGAGAAACTATCACAGATAATAGCAGAAATCAACAGTATAGCAGGAAAAGAATATGATAATGATGTAGCAGTAAAAGCAATGCTTCAGATAAAAGACATTATGATGAAATCTGAGAAGCTAAAAACATCAGCAAAGAACAATACAGAAAAAGATTTTGAATTTGCATATTTTGACAACATAGATGATGCATTAATAGAAGGATTGGAGCAGAATCAAGACTTTTTCAGCTTGTTACTAAGCAATGATGAAATGAAGAGAAAAGTACTTGGTATTTTCTCGGATGAAATATATAACAGCTTGAAAGAAGCAGAATAGAAAAATGCAGGTTGAAATATACCTGCTTTTTTTATGTCTCAAAAACACCACTATATATAGTGTTTTTGAGAAAATACAAAACACAATATATGGTATAAAATTCTGCTGAAAAGCACCAGATTTTTTGGTATAATTAATTGAATATTACGGTGCGGTAACACCGCAAATCCGGCAGGCGGGAAACCGCCTGTCCGGACTTCCGGAAACCAATTATTATGCGAGTTTACTCGCGTAACGCTTTGTCCAATCCATAGACTTCCCGCATTGAGATGTCATGTTCTTCATCAATACTTGTGATGTTGACACGGTAGCTGTCATGTGCAATACGATCAATAATCGCATCTGCCAGAGGACTGGCGTCTCCACCAAGTTGGTCATACCATTCTTCAAAACCATACTGAGAACAAAAGATCGTGGAGGATTTCTTACGTCTTCGATGCAGAAGTTCAAAAATGTCTTTTTGTTCGACTTCTGTTGGTTTCAGCAGAAGCCATTCATCAAGGATGAGAACCAGAGGATTGGCGTATTTAGCCATGACCTTTCGATAGGTTCCATCCGTCCTTGCCATTTCCAGATCAATAAGCAGATCCGGAAGACGGACATACCTGGTATTGTAATACTGCTTGCAGGCTTCCATGCCAAAGGCACAGGCCATGTATGTTTTTCCACAGCCTGTGGCACCGGTTATAAATAGATTCCGGTGTTCCGATATATATTCACAAGTTGCAAGACGGTTGATCAACTCTTTATTAAGCTTACGCCCGGAAGTGTAATTGATATCCATGATACTTGCATCTGGCTGATCAAATCTGGCATTGTGAATAAGTCTTTTTAATCGGTTTGCCTTTCGGCTGCTGTGCTCAATGTCAACCAGCATGCCAAACCGGTCTTCAAATGGGACCTCCTTGAATTTCGGATCATTTATCTGGCTGCGGAATGCATCTGCCATAGCGGTCAGGCGCATTTCCGTTAATTTATCAATCGTGCTTTGGTTTGTCATATACGCTTACCTCCTGTAATAGTCGGCACCTCTTGTGATGCCGTGTGTGTTTTGTGTGGTTATGCTGTCTGTTGTTTCTGACAGCAGTTTTTCAGAACCGGTTACAAGAATGTTTTTTATGCTCTTGTAACTGGGCGATGCCGTATAGGATAAAGCCTTTTTACAGGCTGCTTCCAGTAACTCATCGGAGTATTTCTCCGTCAGTTTCAGAAGTCCCATGCAGCTTCGATAGGTCTGTTGCTCCACTCCTTTAGAGGTAAGTATTGCATTGACTGCAGTATAGGTACTGGTACCAATCCGTTCAGCCCACTTACGGAATCGGTCTCCGTTCCATTCAAGATATTTTTGATGATCTTCCGGCATATGTTCCGTGATAGTGCTGTACTGTCCGGGACGTCCTTTCAACCGACGATGGGAAGCAATGCGGTTATGGTTATAAAAGATCTCGATGGTAGTGTCCGTTACCCTTACATCAACTTTCTTTTTGATGTATTCGTATGGAACTGAGTATAGCATTCTGTCCACAGATATGTGATAATTAAATTGAACGGTGGCTGTTTTCCAGTCGCTCAGTTCAAATCGGGTAGCGGGCAGCGGCGACAGCAGGGGCTTTTCTTCTTCGAGGAACAGGCTCAGCCGGCTGCCCTCTTTCTTTTGAAAGAGTTTTCGATTAAACTGGTTAAGTTTATCGTGTATCGCATGGTTGAGTTCGTTCAAAGAGAAGAACTGTTCATTGCGGAGTGCAGCAGTGATCCAAGTAGAGATATTTCCGACAGTACCCTCTGCATTGGGTTTGTCTTTTGGGGCTCTGACGCGTGCCGGGATGATTGCTGTGCCGTAGTGTTCTGCCAGCTCCTGATAGGTTTCATTGAGCTGCTGGTCTTTCCAGCCGCCATTATGGACGACTGCCGTTTTGCAGTTATCAGGAACCAGGATCCTGGCAACACCGCCAAAGAATTCATACATGTGGACATGTGCATTGATCCAGGATCGTTGCTTCATATCCAAAAAGGCTTCTACATACGCATACTGGCTGTATGTGGAGACCAGTGGAAACAGGGAGCGTTATACCCGCCAATATGCTTTCAGTAGTATGTGCGAGTGCAGTTATTGTGGACATAAGCTTACTCGAAGGACAAGGCACAGCAGTTCCATTTATGAAAAGCCTGTGTGGCAGTGTATGAATGCCACTAAGAATGGAATTAAGAATTGTCCACACTGCAAAGCCATTGATGAGGCGATTTTGGAAGGAGCTTTTTTGGAAGCCTTTGGATTGCTGGCAGGAAATTTTGATGATGTGCTGGATATAGTCATGTCGAATGTGGAGGAGGCTTTGAACAATGTAGAGGATGTTCGTAAAAAGCAACAGCTGGATAAGGACATTTCTTCCTTGGAATCAGCTTGGAATCAAAAAAATCCCGAATGACAGATATGCTCATTGATGGTACAATAAGTAAGGAAGTTTATGACGAAAAGGTACTTGAATTTACCCGTAAACTTCATACTCTTTCCGAGAGAAGACATCTTTTGGAGGAGTCAATTAATAAACAGAAAGATGTTGGCAAGCGAATGTCAGCACTTCGTGAGACACTAAGCAGTGAGCAGGTTCTGGATGAATGGTGTTAGAATATAAATAGTACAAGTCAAAGTGAGAGCTTTTCATTCCGTCGAT